>OKJA01000030.1_pt1 | contig 89307 bp, 86 predicted proteins | sample 1614601 | NCBI WGS metagenome assembly OKJA01 (sample SAMN04436954, study PRJEB24849) | human gut metagenome | biome: human gut; feature: NICU; material: stool | host: Homo sapiens | place: USA: Saint Louis, MO | collected 2010-01-06
CGCACCCTTGGTAAGGGTGAGGTCCCCAGTTCGACTCTGGGTATCAGCACCACTTTTTAGGTTAAAGTTCGGCACGTTGTAAAGAATTTGCCTGGCGACAATAGCGCGGCGGTCCCACCTGACCCCATGCCGAACTCAGAAGTGAAACGTCGTAGCGCCGATGGTAGTGTGGGGTCTCCCCATGTGAGAGTAGGGAATCGCCAGGCATCAAATAAAGCAAAAGGCCCAGTCGAAAGACTGGGCCTTTTGCTTTTGTGTTATCTGTTGTTTGCCGATGAGCTTCTTTGCTGCCCAGGGAAAATCTAACTGGCATCGATATGAACATTGCGCAGCAACGGTCCGGAGAGAGGGACAGGACGTTCGCCATCATTGCTCACCATCAGAGTAAAGGCCCGCTCTTCGACCGGGCCTTTGGTGTTTGTTGGTCCTGAACCCTGAATCTGAAAAGTTTGCCGATAGCGATGGACGACTCATTGCCAGCGGTCTCTGGCAACAACAACGGCTAAGAAAGCTGGCGAACTATCGTCAGGAAGAGCCTGAATGATCGCTTACTTTGGGGAATGGAGTGGAGCAGATACAGGGGATACACCTGTATCTGCGGTTGGGGAAGCGATCTAGCGGGTCAGAGCAACGATCCCTAACGTGAGGCCGGCTACCGCGGCCGCACCCCCGGCGATTGCGCCTGCGGTTTCCCAGTTGTCTTCTGTTGTGCCTTTCATACAGGTATTGGTATGGACTAAGCGGCCTTGCGAGTCATAAACCGGTACGCAGGGAGAGTCATGGGCACAGCCTGCCAGCAGGGAGGCCAGCAGCGCCACGATTAAATACTTTTTCATGATATTACCTCTGGATAATCCGCTGGGTTGTACTGAAAGCCAGTGCAGAACGGAATGGCTTATTTTATCACCGCGGATTGTCCGGGCCGGAGGCCGAAATCATCTCAATATATGAGCCGCGTAAATATCGTGAAGATAAGCCCGGGAATATGCAGAAAAGATGGAGAGAAAGATTGTGATTCAGCGATGCTGCGTGCGATGGCGGTTGCCAGACTGTGGCGCGTTTAGCTGGCTGCCAATATTGCATGCGAAAAAAAGCGCCCGCAAGGGGCGCCTTCAAGACATAGCCGAGTTATTCAGCGTGCCGGGTAAAGCGTCGTCTAACGACCACGAAGAACACCGGAACAAAGAAGATCGCCAGCAGCGTCGCGGTCAGCATCCCGCCCATCACGCCGGTGCCAACCGCATTCTGCGCCCCGCTGCCGGCACCATGGCTAATCACCAGCGGCATGACCCCGAGAATAAAGGCCAGAGAGGTCATCAGAATAGGCCGCAGGCGCATCCGCGATGCCTCCAGCGTGGCCTCAATGATCCCTTTCCCTTCTTTCTCCATCAGATCCTTGGCGAACTCGACGATCAGGATCGCATTCTTGGCCGACAAACCGATCGTGGTCAAGAGTCCGACCTGGAAGTAAACGTCATTATTCAGCCCACGCAGCGTGGCGGCTAACAGCGCGCCAATGACCCCCAGCGGAACCACTAACATGACTGAGAAGGGGATCGACCAGCTCTCATACAGCGCCGCCAGACACAGGAAGACGACGATCAGCGAGATGGCATAGAGCGCAGGCGCCTGGTTGCCGGAGAGCCGTTCCTGGTAAGACATCCCGGTCCAGTCATAACCGATGCCGCTCGGCAGTTTACTGGCCAGCGTTTCCATCAGCGCCATGGCTTCCCCGGTACTTTTGCCTGGCGAAGCTTCACCGAGGATCTCCATAGATGGCAACCCGTTGTAGCGCTCCAGGCGCGGCGAGCCATATATCCAGCGTGAAGTGACAAAGGCGGAGAACGGCACCATTTCGCCGTTGGCGCTACGAACATACATGTTGTTAATGTCGCTCGGCAGCATACGGAAGTGGGCATCAGCCTGAACGTACACTTTTTTCACGCGGCCGCGGTCAATAAAGTCATTGACGTAGTATCCGCCCAGCGCGGCTGATATCGTTTCATTGATATCGGAGAGCGATACGCCCAGCGCCTGCGCTTTTTCCTGATCGACATCCAGTTTGAACTGAGGGGTATCTTCCAGCCCATTAGGGCGTACCCGAACCAGCTGATCCGGATGCTGTTTCACCATGCCCAGCAGTTGATTGCGCGCCTGGGTCAGAGCGGTATGACCGAGTCCGCCCTGGTCGATCAGTTCAAAGTCGAAGCCGGTGGCGGTACCCAGCTCAATAATGGCTGGCATGTTGAACGGGAAAACCATGGCGTCTTTGATCTGGCTAAAGGCTACGGTGGCCCGCTTGATGATGGACTCCACGCTGTTTTTATCGCCGCTGCGCGCTTCCCAGGGCTTCAGGCTGACAAACGCCATACCGGAGTTTTGTCCCTGGCCGCTGAAGCTGAAGCCGTTAACGGTAAAGACGCTTTCGACGTTGGCCTTCTCGTTATGCAGGTAGTAGTCTGTCACCGTATCCAGGACCTTCTGCGTGCGCTCCTGGGTAGCACCGGACGGCAGCTGGATCATGGTCAGGAAGACGCCCTGGTCTTCGTCGGGCAGAAAGGACGTGGGCAAGCGCATGAACAGCACGGCCATCCCCACGACGATCAGCAGGTAGATCACCGGATAACGGCCAGTTCCACGTAAAATACCGCTGACGCTGTTGGTATAGTGGTTAACGCTCTGGTCGAAGCGGGCGTTAAACCAGCCGAAAAATCCTTTTTTCTCATGGTGTTCAGCTGAGGCTGGCTTCAACAACGTGGCGCAGAGCGCCGGCGTCAGTACCAGCGCAACCAGCACGGAGAGCGCCATGGCGGAGACGATGGTGATTGAAAACTGACGATAAATCGCGCCGGTTGAGCCGCCGAAAAAGGCCATCGGGACAAATACTGCGGAGAGCACCATGGCGATACCCACCAGCGCTCCCTGGATCTGCGACATAGATTTTTCCGTCGCTTCTTTTGGCGAGAGCTTCTCCTCAACCATCACACGTTCGACGTTTTCCACTACTACGATAGCGTCATCGACCAGCAGACCTATCGCCAACACCATGCCAAACATTGTCAGCGTGTTGATGGAGTAGCCAAACATCGACAATACCGCGAAGGTTCCCAACAGCACCACGGGTACGGCAATGGTTGGAATGAGCGTTGCGCGCATGTTCTGCAGGAACAGATACATGACAAGAAAGACGAGAATAATTGCTTCAAAAAGCGTTTTGACCACTTCGTGAATGGAGATTTTGACGAAAGGGGTCGTATCATACGGATAGACCACCTTCATCCCCTGAGGGAAGTAGGGCTGCAGCTCGGCCAGCTTCGCTTTAATCGCGGTGGCGGTATCCAGGGCGTTGGCGCCGGTCGCAAGCTTAATACCCAGACCAGAGGCAGGTTTACCGTTAATTCTGGCGACAACGTTATAGTTCTCTCCCCCCAGCTCAATGCGGGCGACGTCTTTCAGATGGACGACAGAGCCATCGGCGTTGACCCGCAGCGTGACCTTGCCAAACTCCTGCGGATCTTTGAGCCGCGTCTGAGCGATGATTGACGCGTTCAACTGCTGGCCTTTCAGCGCTGGCGTACCGCCGAGCTGACCCGCGGCGATCTGATCGTTCTGGACCTGCAGCGCATTGATGACGTCCACCGGCGTCAGGTTGTATTTATTCAGCAGGTTGCCATCCAGCCAGACGCGCATGGCGTATTGCGCGCCGAACAGCTGCACATCGCCCACGCCGTTGAGGCGGCTAATAGGATCTTTGACATTGGAGGCGACATAGTCAGAGATATCGTCCTGGGTGGTGGTCGGGTTATCAGAGATAAAGCCGGCGACCAACAGGAAGCTGCTACTGGATTTCTCGACGCTAATCCCCTGCTGCTGTACTTCCTGGGGCAGCAGCGGCGTGGCCAGCTGCAGTTTGTTTTGCACCTGAACCTGGGCAATATCGGGATCGGTACCCGATTTAAAGGTGAGCGTAATGGTTACCGAACCGGCAGAGTCGCTGGTCGACGACATATACATCAGATTGTCGATGCCGTTCATGTTCTGCTCGATAACCTGGGTGACCGTATCCTGCACGGTCTGGGCATCTGCACCGGGGTAGGTGGCGGAGATCGCTACCGCAGGAGGGGCGATTGTCGGGTACTGAGCTATCGGCAGCTGCAGAATGGCCAGGCCGCCGGCAATCATCATAATGATGGCCAGCACCCAGGCGAAGACCGGTCGATGAATAAAAAACTTAGACATGGCTGGGTATCCTTATTGCACGGCCGGCGCCGCACGCTCCGCTTCCGCTTTGACAGTGACGCCTGGACGGACTTTCTGTAAGCCGCTGACAATCACTTTATCGCCCGGTTTCAGCCCACTGGTGATAACCCACTTATCGCCAACGGCCTGAGTCGCGACCACTTCCCGGGTTTCAACCTGGTTTTTGTCATTCACCAGCATCACGGAGGCATCACCACGCGGCGTGCGGGTCACCCCTTGCTGCGGTACCAGGATAGCCTGCGGATCGACGCCTTCGTCTATGCGGGCGCGGACGAACATCCCTGGCAGCAGGACATGCTGCGGGTTAGGGAAGATAGCGCGCAGAGTAATTGAGCCCGTACTTTCATCAACAGTGACGTCAGAAAACTGCAGTGAACCTTTGAGCGGATAGGCCTGGCCGTTCTCCATGACCAGCTCAACGTTTTTAGTATCACCGCCGCGCTGCAGGCTTTCCTGCTTAAGGCGCATGAAGTCATTACTGGACTCCGTCACGTCAACATAGATGGGATCGAGCTGCTGGACGGTAGCCAGGGCATCCGACTGGCCGTTGGTGACCAGCGCCCCTTCGGTGACGCTCGATTTACCGATGCGCCCGCTAATGGGGGAGGTTACTTTGGTGTAGGCCAGGTTGATACGGGCCGTTTCTACGGCAGCTTTGGTGGCGATGACATCGGCATCGGCCTGGCGGGCGGTGGCCACTGCCTGATCGTATTCCTGCTGGCTGATATATTTAGTACCCAGCAGTGGAACGTAGCGTTTCACCGTCAAATGGGCGATAGCGGCCGCGGCTTCGGCTTTGGCCTCATCGCCTTTGGCGCTGTTCCACGCCGCCTGGTAGGTCGCCGGATCGATCTGATAGAGCGACTGGCCTGCTTCGACATCACTTCCTTCAACAAAGTTACGCTTCAGAATGATACCGCTCACCTGGGGGCGGACTTCCGCTACGCGAAAAGCAGAGGTTCGGCCCGGCAGTTCGGTGGTGACTGATAGCGGCGCGCTGTTGACGACATGGACCGTCACCTGCGGCGCCTGCGCATGGGGTTGCTGGTTGTCAGAATTATCGCAACCGGTTAGCAATAAGGCCGAGATAATTAAACCGGATAAAAGTGTCACTCTGGCGTGAGTCGTCATGGCGGTTCCTTATAGATTACGTACCCAATCAGGCGGCGAATCTGTGAAAGAAAGAGGGAATCAAAAAGCAGTTTGCCATCCTACAAATAAACGCCGTTGGATGTAAGAGATACTTATTTTTAAGCAATCAGCAAGGCACGCAAAAACAAAAAAAATGGTCACTGTAGTATTGCGATTTATCGCAATTGTAAAAGTTGATAAATAGACATTATTTCAGTGAATGTATTTTCCGGTGATATTCACTTGAATAATTAATTCTCTTTTCGCATCAGGATTAACTTGTCTGCATTTTTGCTAAATAATACTTCATGGCAAATGCTAGATTAATTCTAATTAAGAATATCCTATATTATCTGCTTATCGGGAAGTGGGGCCTTGTATGGCAAGAAAAACAAAAGAAGAGGCGCAGCGCACGCGGCAGCTCCTGATTGAGTCCGCAATCCAGCAGTTCGCCCTGCGCGGAGTAACCAACACCACCCTGACGGATATCGCCGATGCGGCGGGAGTGACTCGCGGCGCAGTGTACTGGCATTTTGCCAGTAAGACGGAGCTGTTTAATGAAATGTGGCAGCAGCAGCCGCCGCTTAGAGATTTGATTCAGCCCAGTCAGGCCATAGAGTACGAACAGGAGCCGTTAAATGCTTTACGCGAGCGGTTTATTGCAGGCCTGCGCTATATTGCTGCGAATCCTCGACAGCGCGCTCTGATGCAAATTCTTTATCAGCGCTGTGAGTTTTCCAGTGATATGCTTTCGGAATACGAAATTCGCCAACGTATTGGTTTTAATTATTCACTCATTGGCGGCATCCTGCAGTGCTGCGTGCGTAACAATATATTGCCAGCCGAAACAAACATTGAGATGATATTAATTGTTTTACACAGTGCTTTTTCCGGGCTGATTAAAAACTGGCTGCTCGATCCGCAACGCTTCGATCTTTATCAGCAGGCGCCTGCGCTGGTGGATAATATAATGGCGGTGGTCTGTGCTGCGCGTTTATCGGGAGGGCCTGCGCTACGGCTGGTGAATCAGTAATGAGTTCTGTTGGCGCAGATAATAAAAAAGGCGCTTCCCCATGCCGAAGAGCGCCTTTTATATCAAGCAAGCAACTGACTAGTATCAGTTCATGCCGTATTTTCAGAACCTGTATTTTTTATGGTTCACCATCGTTTAAAGATGTTCATCTATCATGCTGATACCAAAAGACAATTAACCTTTCTTCGTTTGGCTTTGTTCATTGCCGTTCATGGAGTAACATTGTGATGTGTAGTCAGTGGTGTAGTCAGTGCCAAAAATGAACTGAGGTTTTTATGGCTGGTGGTACGAACAAATTAAGCGATACATCCCTTCGTAAGATGATCGGAAGGGAAAGCCCCGGCGACAGCTTCTATGCAGATGGTGACGGCCTGAGCGTTAAGGTGTCGAAGGTAGGTGTAATGACCTGGTATTTTACGTACCGTGTTGGTGGTCGTGCTACGGCCCCGCAGCGCATAAAGTTGGGGAATTATCCCGACCTCTCCATTAAAGCTGCCAGAGAGAAGCGTGAGCAATGCCGCGCATGGCTTGCCGAGGGGAAAAACCCTAAGCACCAGCTTATGATTACCACTCAGGAATCGTTGAAGCCCGTCACTGTGAGAGAGGCTCTTGATTACTGGATCAGAGAGTACGCGACCCATAAGCGGGCCAATGTGGAAAAGCATGTTGAACAGCTAAATAAGCATATTTACCCGTACATTGGGGATTATCCACTTTCCATGTGTGAAACCCGTCACTGGCTGGAGTGTTTCAGCCGCGTAAGGTCTGATGCTCCTGTGGCTGCTGGCTATCTCCTGCAAATGTGCAAACAGGCGCTTAAATTCTGCCGGGTGCATCGATACGCGACGAGCAATGCACTCAGTGATCTGACGATTGATGACGTTGGCAAAAAGCAGGAGAAGCGCGATAGAGAGCACACCAGACAGGAGTTAGCCGATATATGGAGAGAAAGTACCGGATTGAGGTTTAAACCTTACTACGCAGCGCTGCTGCATCTGCTGGTGGCATTTGGATGCCGAACTCAGGAGCTACGCTTGTCCAGGCTTTCAGAATGGGATTTAGAAGACTGGATCTGGACAGTTCCAAAAGAACATAGCAAAGGCGGCGAAAAGATACTGCGACCTATCCCCGAAGCTCTACGCCGGTTTGTCAAAGACCTGATTGAGCAAAACAAGGAAACAGGTTTGCTGCTGGGCTGTATGAAGAAGCCTGAAGCTGTCAGTCAGTGGGGCCGGGGTATCTATAAGCGTCTGGGGCATTCGGAACCGTGGACGCTTCACGACCTGCGCCGGACGTTCGCCACCACATTAAACAACATGGGGATCGCGCCTCATGTCGTTGAGCAACTGCTGGGGCATACATTGGGTGGTGTTATGGCCGTTTATAACCGTAGTCAGTATTTACCCGAAAAGTTGGATGCTCTGAATAAATGGATGGAGCGTTTAGACATCATCTCTGATGCACATGCTAACGTAACTATTTTGCAGGTGAAAAAATGAGAATAAGTAAAAAAAGCAATATGCCAAAATGGTTTAATTTAGAGAATTATAATAAATTTATTACATTAGATGATGAGATGTTCATTACACAAATAATCGTTAGGAGTAATGACGAGTTGACTGGGGTATATGAACGGGATGGTTATTTTGAGGATAAATTATCCTCTGGGTTGTATCCATTGACTTATCCTCAGTGTAATTTAAAAAAGATTGCTGACGGCCCAAGAATAGCGGCAAGCAGGATTTTTCAACCAATATCATTGCTTTCCCTAAGTTTCATTAACGAAAATGTTAATACGACTATAGATGAAGGGAAGGAAAATCCCTACAGCCATATAGATGCGATATCCAAAATTCCTTGTTTTGATGGTGATATTCACTGTTCTATTAGGTTGGATGCGCAAGACGATCTTATCATAAATGATTTGAAACGATTGTTACCTCAATGGAGAAAACAGTTAGGAATAAATCTTGATGAAGATAGAATTAAAAATTCGTGGGCGGTGGTAAGAAGTAAAATTATAAGCTATCAGGCAATTGCTTTATATGACCTGCTACTATGGCAAAAGGCTACTGGTAACCAGATAACAAATGGTGTATTAGCGGTTTCTCTTTATCCTGAAGGCGATTTTGATTCCACAAACATTGTACAAACTATAAAGCCATTTGTAGAAAATTTGTTTAGTGATTCATCTATAGAAAAATTTGACGCAGAAATATCTAACAAAAAAAACGAGAGATAATTTATCTTTGAAAAAAACATAAAACAGATATGTTATTTCAATAGATATTTCCTATGAAAATGCCCTCGAACTTTAATGAACGAGGGCGTTTTTATATGAATCAATTTGAACAATCCACCATTCCAGCTGAGCGCATGATCCGCGAGGGAGAGTGCCGCCAGTTAACCGGCATTTGTCGCACAACCCGTTACATGATGGAAAAAGAAGGGAAATTTCCTGCGCGACGCAAGTTAGGTGGCCGTGCAGTTGGCTGGCTTTTGTCTGAAGTTTCCGAGTGGCAGAAGAGCCGCAGCAAAGCTGCGTAAGGGGCGGGGGATGTCAAATAAAACAAAGGCAGCTTTGCAGAGCTGCCAATGTCACTACGAAATATTCAAGCATAGCCAGGATATCACATTGATCATGATGGTCAATTACAGAGCGAAATTTTGCGCTCAGTGGGCTATCGGCAGTCTGCGAAATAGTTCGCGTACCCTTCAGCTTTTAGGCTCAATGCCTCGCTTATCTAATTCGCGTCGCAATAGCCGCTTAATCCAACCAGACTTATTGTCGTCACCATCTTCTTTCATTGCTATGGCGAGTCGCTCTGACAGTTCTTTATCAAGCCTAAGCTGCACAACATGGCGTTCTTTGCTTTCAATTGTTGACATTGTCAACTCCTGTGATCTAGTCTGTAGTGGAGTTGACAATGTACTACATTGCATGACTTTAAGTAAAGCAAAGCCCGCTGATGCTACCAACACCAACGGGCCTCTAACCACCAACGTTAGATTGGATAACGAGGCAGCTATGAAAGATCATACCCAAACTCGCCTGGAATTTACATGGCTATTCCTGGCAACCCCTAAACATCTCCCTCACGTCGCACCTGTCGTGCTGCGTACTAACGCCGCAACCGAAGAAGAGGCTCGCGCAGAGTTCTCCGGCTGGAATATGGTTTTCGCTGCAAAAATCCGTTCTCAGATGCGGTGTCATATAACGTTTTTCAACGATGAAAACCGTACTGGCCTGACACTTGAGGTTGAGGCTGTAGAGGGGGTGTTCCATGCTTAAAACATTTCAAGTTTACGGGTTTGCCGTTAATAAGCGCGGCCACACGATAGGCATTAACTACACCCTGACCAGCACAACTCCTGACGAGGCTAAATCAGCGGCACAATTACTGGCGCAGCAAGGTGGCTATAAGCATATCCGCATCAACTTTGCTCGGGAGGTGTCCAATGACTGATATGAACCCACTGAACATGGCCGATAACCTCCACTCTCTGGAGGTTCTGTTGTGCGCTGCTATGGAAATGGACTGGAGAAAATCCGATGAGAGCGAAATTGCTGGTGAGTTGATTGAGATAGCGATTCAGCGTTGCCGGAGTCTGCTCAAACAACCGGGTGGCGTGGGGGTGAAAAATGCATGATATCTATCATCTTCTGGCTAAAAGCTACCCTGAATTTAAACACCTCTCAGATGACGATCTTGCCGATTCTGCTGATACATATTCCGGGGCGAGTTTTGCTATCAATTGTGCACTCACATTGATCGGTAATCTGGCTCTTGACGCTCAGGAATCGGAAGGATATTCCGGCGACGATGCCCTGCGCGATATGGGCCATATCAGCAGTGTATTGAGACACCTCCCGAGGATGATGCAAGCGCTTAACCAATGCAGCCAGTCCGCTGAATATGTCCGCATGGATCGGAGAATGACGGGGGCTAAAAGTGATAAATCCTGAAATCAATGATCGCTGGGCGGAAAAGCGCGGAGAAATGATTACGGTGAATAATGTCGCCTTTAACCGGGTGACGTTTGTTCGCGACGGTTACGAATTTCCCTGCATATTTCCGCTGGATAGATTTGTTAAAGAATTCACTTTTGTAAGCCGGGAGCAGGGAAATGAAAAACGCGCCTAATGTAAAAACTCTCCCGAAAGATAAGATGGAAGAGGCCATTATCTTTGCCGGGACTGGGGCATGGAAAGCGGCAAAAGCCTACCAGACCGAACAGGGTGAGGGGGGAGATGCGATACCGCCGGTAGTGCTGGATCACACTCAACTGACTGAGTTGCCACACCTTCGCATCGTTGATAAGGGGCGTCGCTTTGCCCGTGTTTACCAGGCTGGGCTTATTGAGCAAAACCACATCAGCATGATCGCCAACAAGCTGCAAGAGGCTGGTGTGACAAATGCCGAATATATCAACGAGAAGGGGGAGAAAGAGGATTGGACAGCGCTGATGAGCCGTATCGAAAAGCAACCACTTACGGTTGTGGATCGTGGCGGGGCTACACTGGCACTTAACCAGATGGGGGCCAGCCAGCGCGGTGAAGTATTGCTGGCGCACTATAGTGGCGAACTGGCGGTTCATGCCGATTCTGACATGGTTCATCACTACAACGGTGTCATATGGAATCCTCTGCCGGATAAAGAGCTTCAGCGCGTACTGGCTCAGATTTACATTGATTCCGAAACGTCTTACTCACAGAACGCCATCAAATCATCGGTGGAAACCATGAAACTGAGCCTCCCGGTCATGGGTGTGACAGCCCGTAATCTTATCGGCTTCAGCAACGGGGTATTTGATACCCGAACGGGGCAATTCAGGGAGCATGATAAGACCGACTGGCTGCTAATCGCTAGCGAACTCCCGTTCAGCCCACCAGCGGAGGGGGAGACACTGGCGACTCATGCGCCGAACTTCTGGAAATGGCTTCGCCGTTCTGTGGCCAGTAATGACCGAAAGACTGATCGTGTACTGGCTGCGCTTTTCATGGTGCTGGCGAACCGGTACGACTGGCAATTGTTTCTTGAGGTCACGGGGCCGGGTGGTAGCGGTAAAAGTGTCATGGCGGAAATCTGCACGATGCTGGCGGGTAAGGCCAATACCGTATCAGCCAGTATGAAAGCGCTGGAGGATGCGAGGGACAGGGCGCTGGTGGTTGGTTACTCGCTGATCATCATGCCGGACATGACCCGATATGCTGGCGATGGTGCCGGGATTAAGGCCATAACTGGCGGTGATAAGGTGTCGATAGACCCCAAACACAAGGCTCCATACTCGACACGTATTCAGGCGGTAGTGCTGGCCGTCAATAACAACGCTATGACCTTCAGTGATCGAAGCGGGGGGATATCGCGCCGTCGGGTGATTTTCAATTTTACCGAGGTGGTACCGGAAAATGAGCGGGATACGATGTTGGCCGAGAAGATAGAGGGGGAGCTTGCCGTAATCATTCGTCACCTGCTGACCCGCTTTGCCAGCCAGGATGAAGCCAAACGGCTGCTGCACGAACAGCAGAAATCCGAAGAGGCACTGGCTATCAAGCGTGAGGGGGATTCGCTGGTGGACTTCTGCGGCTACCTGCTGGAATCGGTGGCATGTGATGGGATGTTTATCGGTAACGCTGAGATAGTGCCATTCAGCCCACGCAAATATCTGTATCACGCCTACATGGCATACATGCGAGCGAATGGGCTGAGTAAGCCGGTGTCGTTAATGCGATTCGGTACGGATATGCCTGGTGCGATGGCCGAGTACGGCAAGAAGTACGAGAAACGGAAAACCAAGCACGGTATCAGGTCAAACGTTACGCTACACGACGACTCAGGCGACTGGATGCCATCCTGTTCCGGTACTTCTGAAAATAGCGAGGTAGAGTAAAGTTATAGAATAAGTGTTCACCAGTATTCACCCTGTTAAAAATGGTTTTTATAACAGTGAGTTAAGGGGTGAACACTTATTTGTTAAGTATTCACCAAGTATTCACCTGTTCACCTTGTGATTGTTTTTTGTTCTAAAAGGTGAATGGTAGGGTGAACACTAGTGAATACCTGAAAGAGTAGTATTCACCCTATAACCTAATGAATTTAATTAAGAAATTCGCAAGGGTGAACAGGTGAACACTTAAAAGTATATTTTTTAATTTTATAGCAGACTAAAAGCATAATTGATGGAGGGTAAATTATGAACGTTAGTGATTTCATGGAAGAGCAGGAATTGTTCGCTTTGCTGGGTAAGAAAAAAACAGCCATATGGCGATTACGCAAAGATCATGGATTCCCCAATCCAGTACTCACCTATCCTTCCCGCTATAGCCGTAAAGCTGTCATGAAATGGCTTGAGGATGGGGGCGTTAACAAAGTTGTCTAAGATTAGTTTCTTTATACTTCAAATGCAGATGTGTAGTTTCAAAAAACAGGAGGAATTATGCCAATTACTATTCAAGAAATTAAAGATCACCGCGATCAATATGGGCTTCATGACATGAGTGCCATGCCTACCGTTGAGTATCGGAAGGCTCTCGCAAATGGTGCGCTGTTCTGGATCGACCATCATGATTTTGTCCGCAGTACGTTATCAGAAGAGATATTTGCCACTAATCGTGAACAATTAGATGCCATGATTGAACATTTGCTAGAATATAGAAATAAGATGTCAACACCGCCTGAATGGATGAGTGAGAAGTGATGATAAGGCCTGGTTTGTACCAGGCCATTGTTTTACAGCAGACCTAACAGAACTGAAGCTCCTGCACCAACAATACTTGCAACAGTGCTGTTCTCCAGTAACTGTTTCAACATTGATTTAGCCTGCGGATCGCCAGATTTAACCACTTTCTCGACAAGCTCAGTAATACTGATATTCACCAGCATATGATTACTTTCACCTATTTGAACTTGCTCACCACGGACTGAGCCGATATTAAAAGTGTTCATACTCTTTGCTGTCCTGTGTGCGTCGGAAGAAAGATTCTCTACGGATAATGTAAGTAAGTGGGGATGCGTTGTACCCACACCCAGTGTTCCATTCTTTGATATTGAAAGATCGACAACTTTAAGGTTTAGCTCACGGTTTCCAATCTTCTGAATCAGGATATCGCCTAACTCAATTTGCGGTTCGTCCGTAAACGGAATGCCTACCTGATTCTTACCTGTGCTGCGGCTTCCTTTAAACTCTTTCCCGGAAATTAAAAAAGTATCCGGGTATGCCATATCATCAAAATCGAAGTCCATAAAATCTCCCAAGATGTGGATGAAATCAGTTTTGAGCATAACAAATTTTGTAAATTATTTGTTCGATAATATTCATTAACGTTCGTCAATAAAGCAGGCTATTTACTTCAATTATTTGATGTATATCTTGAAGTGTGGCACTCAGACGTGAGCCGCCACAGGCCGTTTAATCAAGCTGTAGTGAGTACAGCCTGAGAGAGTCAGAAAAAGGTTAAACGGCCTTACCCCTTCCCGCGCTGGTTTCACGTCTTAACGTTAATTGTTACGGAAACCACTCATGAAAAAATTACTCGAATTACGCCAGCAGAAAGCCGTACTCAAAACCCAGATGCGTTCCATGCTGGATAAAGCCGACACCGAAAAGCGCAGCCTGAACGATGAAGAGGGCAAGCAGTTCGACGAACTCCGCGCTCAGGCTGATGCGCTTGAAGTTGAAATTACCCGCCTTGAGGCCGTTGCCGACGATCAGCGCAATCTGCCTGGTACTTCCGTTGAAGGTAAAGGCGTGAGCAACGATGAGCTGCGCCACTACATCATGACCGGCGATACCCGCTCACTCACCACGCTGGTGCAGGCTGACGGCGGTTATACCGTTATCCCTGAGCTGGACAAAGAGATCATGCGCCAGTTGCAGGATGACAGCGTGATGCGCTCCATCGCCACGGTGAAGACCACCAAAACCAACGAATATCAAAAACTGGTATCTGTGGGTGGCGCAACGGTAAATCGTGGTACTGAAGGTGAAGCACGTACCGAGACCAGTACGCCGAAGATGGAACGAGTTGATATCAAACTCAACCCGATCTACGCCTATCCGAAAACCACTCAGGAGATTCTCGACTTCTCCGAGGTGGATATTCTGGGCTGGTTGTCTTCTGAAATCTCCGACACTTTCAGCGCTACCGAAGAAAATGATTTTGTTAACGGTGACGGTACGAAGAAATCTAAAGGCTTCCTGGCTTATGCTCGTGCGGCCACCAGCGATAAAACCCGCCCGTTCGGTACGCTGGAAAAAATGGTTGCTGCTGCTGTTACCTCTGATGGCCTGATCGACCTGCTGTACAAGCTGAAAGCCAAATACCGCAAAAACGCCGTGTGGGTGATGAACTCCAATACCGCTGCCACGCTTCAGAAGCTGAAGAACGGTAACGGGGATTACATCTGGCGTGATCGTCTGGTTGCCGGTTCTCCCGATACCCTGCTGGGCCGTCCGGTTCAGTACCTTGAAACCATGCCTGATGCTGATGCCGGAGAAGCGTTCCTCGCGGTTGGCGACTTCAAGCGCGGTTACTTCATCGTGGATCACACTACTGGTGTGCGTACCCGCCCGGACAACATTACCGAGCCGGGCTTCTATAAGGTTCACACCGATAAATATCTGGGCGGCGGCGTGGTGGACTCCAACGCGATCAAGATTCTGGAGCTTGCTGGTTCCTGATTCGACGTGTGAGGGGCTTCGGCCCCTTTCTACCCTATGTGGAGTCCAATAATGAAAACAATAGATTTTGAAATCCGCACCTCTGAACTGACCGCCACCGATAAGAAGCTGGTGGGCTATGCCGTGCGCTGGAACAGTCTCTCAGAAATTATCTGGGATGAATTCCGGGAACAGTTCGCGCCGGGAGCGTTTAAAGACAGCCTGGCATCCGGTAGCGATGTGCGGGCGTTGTATGAGCATAACTATACCCAACTGCTGGGGCGTACCAAATCTGGCACGCTGGTGCTGTCCGAAGACGATACCGGGCTGCGCTTTGAGCTGACGCCGCCGAATACTCAGCTTGGTAATGATGTGCTGGCGCTGGTGGAACGTGGCGATCTTTCAGGTATGAGCTTTGGTTTCCGGGCGCTGAAAGAGTCCTGGGATATTGCGCAATCCCCGTACCTGCGAACCGTGACCGCTGCCGAACTACGGGAAATCACCGTAACTTCCATGCCAGCTTACCCTGAATCCGGCGTTGAAATCGCGCATCGTTCTCTTTTTGCTCAACATCCAGAATTACGCCGTGCTGGTGATAATCGTCGGCGCTGGGCTGACTTAGCGGGGCTGTGATATGTGGAATATCTGGCCTTTTAGCCGCAAGTCTGACCAATCCGAACAGCGCAGTATGACCATTGATGAGTTTCTGGCGATGGCAGGGATTCCAAATACCGGATCAGGTGAATATGTGTCTGCTGGTACTGCGGAATCTCTGCCGGCGGTGATGAACGCCGTGTCAGTTATTAGTGAGGCTGTGGCAACAATGCCCTGCTACCTGTATCGGGTTCGTAATGATAAAGGGCGTGAGGCGCGGGAATGGCTGAGTAATCATCCGGTAGATTTTCTGCTGAACGAGCAGCCTAACGTTTGCCAGACGCCTTATCAGTTCAAGCGCACGATGATGCGCCACTGTTTGCTGAACGGTAACGCCTATGCGGTGATCCAGTGGGGCCGCGACGGCCAGCCACAATCCCTTCATCCGTATGCGCCGGGGGCGGTTGTTCCTGAGCGTATCGGCGAACATAAGTACAAATACACCATCACTGAGCCGTTTACAGGGGCTGTTCGTACCTATTTGCAGGAAGAGATTCTCCACCTGCGTTATTCCACCGATGACGGTTTTCTGGGGCGCTCGCCGATCACCATTTGCCGGGAGGCGCTGGGGTTAGGTCTGGCCCAACAGCGCCACGGTGCCAGCATTATGAAAGATGGCATGATGGCGGCGGGCGTCATTACCGCTAAAGAATGGCTGGATAGCGTTAAAGGAAAAAGTGCACTTGAGGCGCTGGAGCGCTACAAAGGCGCAAGGAATGCCGGGAAAACGCCGATCCTCGAAGGGGGTATGGACTACAAACAGCTTGGCATGAGCAATCAGGATGCCGAGTGGCTGGCCTCCCGCCGTTTCACCATTGAAGATATTGCCCGCATGTTCAACGTGTCGCCCATCTTCCTGCAGGAATACAGCAACAGCACCTACAGCAACTTCAGCGAGGCAAGCCGCGCTTTTCTCACCATGACTATGCGCCCGTGGCTGGCGAACTTTGAGCAGCAGATTAAATCCGCGTTGCTGGTGGCATCGCCTGTACCCGGAATCCGTTATCAGGTGGAGTTCGACTCTGCCGATCTTCTTCGAGCCACTCCAACCGAACGCTACGCAACTTATGAGCGCGGTATCAAGAACGGGATCATGAACCCGAACGAAGCCCGCGAACGCGAAGGGATGCCGCCGCGTGATGGTGGAGACGAATACAGCCAGGCATGGAAACAGGAAGTGAAAGTGAGCAAGGGCAATAAGGACGGTGACGAATGAGAGCAGGAGGACTGAGAAACCGCGTCACGATCCGCACCTTCACTTCATCGAGAACACCTTCCGGGCAGGTTATTCAGAAATGGGAAGACGGGGAAACCATCTGGGCTGAAGTGAAGGGGATCAGCGGTCGTGAACTGGTGGCCGCTGGCGCTGAGATTGCCGAAGCCACTGTTCGTGTATGGGTTCGCTTTCGCCGGGATATTACCGCCGCAAACCGCCTGAAAGTGCTGACCGGCCCGCTGGCTGGCGCAACGCTCAACATCATCGGGCCACCTATCCCCGATTCTGGCATGACCCGCCTTGAAATTCTCTGCAAACAGGGGACTGAGAAATGACAACTGAAATCACCCTGGCTGAAGCAAAGCTGCATTGTCGTGTTGATGGTACTGATGAAGATGCGCTGATTCAGGCGTACATCGATGCGGCGCTGGAGGTCTGCCAGAAGCATATCGGTAAAAGGTTCGATAGTGGGCTGGAGTTCACTCCGGCGATCAAGATTGGTTGCCTGATGTACGTCTCTCAGTTGTACGAGTTCCGCACGATGATTAGCGATGTGGAGGCGAAAGAGGTTCCCTTTGCTATCTCCGCGCTGTGGTCTGTTTATCGTGATGTGGGAGTGTACTGATGCCGTGGCAACCGTTACGCCGTTGCACTGAGCCGGGATGCAACAAGCGCGTGAAGTCTGGTAAATGCGATGAGCACAAGCGGGAAGTGTGGCGGGCGCAGGATGCCAGACGCGGCCACCGTCGCGCCCGTGGTTACTCTGCTGCATGGGAGAAGTACCGCTCTCAGTATCTGAAACGCTATCCACTGTGCGTTGAGTGCCAGAAGTTGGGCCTCTATGTTCCCGCAAAGATTGTCGATCATATCATCCCTATCAATGGTGGTGATGATGTTCTGTTCTGGCCTGAGTGGAATCACCAGCCGTTATGCCAGACGCATCATAACCAGAAGACCACACAGCAAGACCCTACCACCAAAGCCAACCGCAAAGCGGGGATGTACCGCGAGCAGGAAGAACGGGCAGCACAGCGCAATAACTGGATGCATGAGGTTGATCATGAATGAGAAAGATGTGGTGAATCTGTATCAGTCGCTGGCCCGATGCCGTGATGGCTTCATGCAGACCCGCACCAGACGCGATGAGCGCCAGCCTGTGCAGCGCATGAGTGAGCGTGACCGGGAGTTGCGGGAATGCTTCCGCAACCGCTGACAGGCCGCACCGATGGGGTGGGGGTGGTTTTAAAGACAAACCCCCTGCTGCAAGGCACCACCCGCCCCCTCAAATTTTTACGCGCGGTGAATTTTTTCACAGCAGTAAGCCAGAAGGAAACAAGAAGTTATGGCAAGACCACCCAAACCGCCCGCTTACCTTGATGAAATCGCGGGGCAGCAGTGGAAAACAAAAGCAAAGCAGATGGCTGAACGCGGGGATTTAACTCCTGCCGACTGGAATAACCTTGAGCTGTATTGCGTCAACTATTCCATGTACCGAAAAGCCGTTGCAGATATTGCCCTGCGCGGGTTTTCAGTTGAAGGATCACGCGGTGCCACCACCAGTAACCCGGCGCTGAAAGCCAAATCTGACGCTGAGAAAATTATCATCAAAATGTCGTCTCTGCTGGGCTTTGATCCGGTAAGCCGTCGCCGAAACCCGCCTGAAACTGAAGAGGAAGACGAACTTGACCGCATGGAATGATTACGCCATCGCCATAAAATCGGGCGAAATTCCGGCCTGTAAGCGGGTAAAACAGGCCGTCGAAAGGTACTTTTCAGACCTGAATGACCCCCGTTACGTGTTCGATACAGCGACCGTAGAGCGGTTTATTGCGTTCTCCAGGCTTTGTCCTCACGTCAAAGGGCCGTTGCGCGGTCAGCCTATCATGCTGGAGCCGTGGCAGCAGTTCGCCTTTGCTAACCTGCTGGGCTTTAAGGTCAGTGCTACGGGGCGCAGGAAGTACAGCAGCGCCTTTATCGAGGTGCCGCGTAAGAATGCCAAATCCACCGTAGCTGCAATGCTGGCTAACTGGTTTCTGGTGATGGAGCAGGGCCAGCAGGACATCTACACGGCGGCGGTGAGCCGGGATCAGGCCCGTATCGTGTTCGACGATGCCCGTCAGATGTGCCTGCTGTCAAAACCGCTGAAAAAGCGCGTGAATATTCAGGCCCATAAAATGATTTTCCCGAAGAATAACAGCCTGTTAAAGCCGCTGGCGGCGAAAGCGGCCACCATCGAGGGGACTAATCCCAGCCTGGCTATTGTCGATGAGTACCACCTTCACCCGGATAACGGCGTTTACTCCGCGCTTGAGCTGGGTATGGGAGCACGTCCTGAAGCGGTTTTATTCGCCATCACCACCGCCGGGAGTAACGTTGTTTCTGCCTGCAAGCAGCATTACGACTACTGCTGTCAGATTCTGACCGGGGAAGAGAGCAACGATTCGCTGTTTGTTCTGATTTACGAACTGGACGACGAAAGCGAGGTTGATCAGCCTGAAATGTGGATCAAGGCTAACCCGAATCTGGATATTTCCGTTGATGCGGCAAAACTGGAGGCCACTATTCAAAAAGCGCGGGGTATCCCGTCGCAATGGGTGGAGATGCTGACCAAACGTTTCAATATCTGGTGTCAGGGTTCCACACCGTGGATGGGCGCGGGAGCATGGGACGCCTGCAAACTCGACTATGAAGAGAGCGAACTTGCGGGGATGGAGTGCTATGCAGGTCTGGACTTGTCCTCAACCAGCGATATCACCAGCGTAAATTACGCTTTTCCGTTCGACAGGGAGATTAGGTTACTTACAAGGCATTATCTGCCTGAAGCGACACTTAATAATGTTTCCAACAAAAACCGCGCCATTTACCGCCAGTGGGTGAAAGCGGGATGGATTCGAACCACTCCCGGCGACTGCATCGACTATGACCGCATCCGCGACGATATTCTGCGCGATGCAGAAACATTCAATATCCGCCTGGTGGGCTTCGATACGTGGAACGCCACGCATCTGCGTACCCAGCTACAGGGGGCGGGCCTAGATGTGGAGCCGTTCCAGCAAACCTATCTTAAATTCAGCCCGGTAGCGAAATCGTTTGAAGTGTTCGTTAACCGCAGGGTGGTACGCCATCGCGGCGATCCGGTACTGGCCTGGGCGATTGGTAACGTGGTGATGGAGTCCGACGCCAACGCCAATATTAAGCCCAACAAGAAGAAATCCTCTAACAAGATTGATCCGGCAGTGGCTGCGCTAATGGCATTTGGCACATTCCAGGCGGAACACGAGGATTTTGCATTCGATATGAGTGAAACCCATAAACAGCGGCTCGCTGCTTTTGACGGCATCTGACACGAGGTGAACTATGGCTACATTACGCGAGCTGATAATCAAAGTTTCAGCAAACTCGCAATCATTCCAGACAGAAATATCACGCGCTTCCCGGCTGGGATCAGACTACTACAAAACGATGCAACGAGGTGGGCGGCAGGCCGCGACTTCGGCGCGTGAGACGAGGCAGGCTCTGGCCGAAGTCTCTGCTCAGTTGTCGGAAACGAAGAATGCCGCGATGGGAATGGCTGGCGCGTTTGCCGGGGCATTCGCTACAGGGCATCTGATATCGCTTGCTGATGAATGGAGTTCCGTCAATGCCCGCCTGAAACAGGCATCCACATCGACAGATGATTTCACTCACTCACAACGTTTGCTGATGGATATCAGCCAGAAAACCGGTACAGCTTTCAGCGATAACGCAGGTTTATTTGCCCGTTCGGCGGCATCCATGCGTGAGTTTGGCTATTCCTCTGGCGATGTACTGAAAGTCACCGAGGCTATCAGCACCGGCCTTAAATTATCCGGGGCCAGCACGTCAGAGGCCAGTTCGGTTATCACGCAGTTCAGCCAGGCGCTTGCGCAGGGGGTATTGCGCGGGGAGGAATTCAACTCCGTTAACGAAAACGGTGATCGGATCATCCGTGCCTTGGCCGCAGGTATGGGCGTTGCCCGCAAAGACCTCAAGGCGATGGCTGATAATGGACTGCTGACAATAGATAAAGTGGTTCCGGCTATTACCGCTCAGTTACGGGTGATGCAGGCTGAATTTGATTCAATGCCCAAAACGGTATCAGCCTCGACTCAAAAGGTTGAAAATGCCTTTATGGCCTGGGTGGGCGGCACAAATGATGCGTACGGTGCCTCCGCCGCCCTTGCTGGTGGGCTTGATTCACTGGCTGAGAACATTGATACCGTAGCAATGGCAGCGGGAGCGTTAACGGCTGTGGGCGTTACCCGTTTTCTGGGTAACTGGACGCTGCAACTGAAATCACAGACCGAAGAACTTGTGAGGGCCAGAGGGGCGGAGATTGCCAGCACCGCTGCTAAAATCGAAGGGGCGAATGCTTCTCTTGTTCAGATTGAAGCGGAAAAATCGGTGCTTCTGTCTAATCAGCGCTCACTCGTGGCTCAACTTGAACTGGCGCAGACTGAAAAACAACGCGCATCAATCAGGACGCTGCTTGCCAGAAACTCAATGGAGATGGTCAAAGCGAATAAAGCGGAAACCGCCACGGTCAATGAGCTGTCAATAGCCAATCAGCGGCTTAATGCGCTCACCTCTGTAACGAGAACCGCATGGGCTGGCGTATCCTCCCTCTTTGGCGGTATTCCTGGGATTCTGATGCTGGGTGCCGGTGCATGGTATACGTGGTATCAGAATCAGGAGCAGGCTCGACAGTCGGCTATACAGTATGCCTCCACCCTTGATGAGGTGGTGGAAAAAGCGAAAGCCATGAGCGAAATTCAAATCAGAGGCTCTATTGCCGATTCTGGTGAATCCATTGACGCGCTCAAAGATAAGCTGGAGGACTTGAGGGACGCACAGGCAGAAGCCGCCCGGAAAGTTCAGGAATACACAATGCTGGCCCATCAAATGGGGGTAGAGAACGATCAGAATAATGGTCACGTAAGAAATGCAGCTAAATATCAGCGTGAATACAATAAATTATCGCGTGATATAGCTGATACTACAATTCAGCTAAATAACGCCGTTGATGCGCAGAATAAACTACAAAAAGAGCTTGAGGAAAAGGTAAACGCTTCAGCCGCTGCATTTAATAAAATTAAAAGTTCAATTATGAGTACGCTGGGCTTCGGGGATAAAATGGCCTCGCTTTTTTCGATGACCATCCAGTTTATGGACGAGATGAAGGCGAATTCAGCAGACAATCAGCCGCAAACACCTCAAATAAATAAGGCTTACGATACCTTTATAAAACAACAAAAAGAAAGCATTGCTCTATCCCAAAAAGAGGGCGTGGAGAGAGCCAAGCTGAAAGCCCTACAGGATGCCATAAAGCAGGGTGCGGTAAGGACTGATAATCAGGGTAAAATTTTGCCGGGACAGGACGCGCAGATCGCGGCTATTCAGGGAAATGCAGCCACTGATTTTAATCTTAATGAATCGCATAAAAAGCCACGCGGTAAATCTGATATCGAAAAAACAGAAGATGTGTATACCCGCTTGCTTAAACAGCAGCGTGAGCAAATATCTCTTGCCGGACAAAATAACGAACTGGCAAAAATGAAATATCAGGTTGTTCAGGGAGAGCTTGCATCTCTCGATAACGCTAAAAAAGCAATTTTGCTACAAAATGCGGCCCTTATTGACCAGAAAAATATAGAGGAAAAACTTCAGGCATTCAGAAACGGTCTGGCTGATAGCAATGCTGCTGCGCGTGACCGGGGGAATATTGATTTCCTCGGTGCTGGCATGGGTAGCAAAGCCCGTGACCGTATGAAAGAAATGGCCGATATCCGCGCTGATTTCCGCAAACGTCAGGATGAGTTGGATCGCGATTTCAGCAGTAAACAGCTATCTAAAGACCTTTATGAACAGCAAACAGAAGCGCTGAAAGCCGCCCTTGCTGAACGGCTGGCGATACAGGATGACTACCAGAAACAATCCGACGCTCAACAATCAGACTGGAGAGCAGGAATTAGCGATTCTCTGATGAATTATGCGGATCAGGCAAAAGACCTGAGTTCGATGTCAGCAACGGCTACCAGCGAAATTCTGAACAATGCCACCAACTCGATCTCCACCAATATGACAAACGTTCTGACGGGAGCAACCAGCTTTAAAGACGGTATGTCGAACATCTTCACGTCTCTCGGCGAAAGTGTCATTCAGTCGCTGATCCAGATGGCGACGCAGGCGCTGATCACCAAAGCCATTCTGGCTTCAGTGGGCGGGGGAGCTGGTGGGATGTTCGGGAGTTTATTTGGAGGCGCGAGTGGCGCAGCCAGCAGCGGAACGGCCATTCAAAGTGCGGGCGCAAATTTCTCTTTTAACGCGCTGGGCGGCGTTTACGATTCTCCGTCGCTTTCTGCATACAGCGGTGGTGTATACAGCACTCCACAGTATTTTGCTTTTGCGAAAGGCGCGGGCGTGTTCGGTGAAGCCGGGCCGGAAGCCATTATGCCGTTGACCCGTGGTGCTGATGGTTCGCTGGGGGTTCGCGCTATTGGTCGTCAGTCACCGGCGGTACAGGATGCCGCCAGACAGATAGAGGCGCAGCCACGTATTGCGATCAGTATCAGTGCGCCTAACACCTTTACCGGGAAGCCTGACGACGCCACTCTGCTGGCCTTTGATCAGCGTAACGCTGCGCTTAAGCGGCAACTCATCAATGAGCTAACCGCTGAAGTACATAACCCGCAAAAGCAATTCGGACGCGCCATTTATTCCAATCTACAGCCCAAAAAACCACGATAAAAATGATTACGGTACGCCTCATCATGGAGGCGTACCCGATCAACTGAGGTGCAGCATGTTAAAAAAAGAAACTTTGGAGTCTGCCATTATCAGTGCAGCAAAATTGCAGGGGCATGAGCTTAACGGCCAGGACAAGCTGGTAATCCGTACCAGCGTTGCGGCTTGTCTTGCCGCGAAAAAACGGCACCGCCAGCGGATGAGTACAGGCGCATTTGAGTGGAAAAAGCCTAGCGCACCACGTCGATAACGCTCGGTATCGTTTATTGTAGTTCATCCTTACGTGTAGTCAGTAGTGTAGTCATTTCAATAAAAAAGGCGCTTCCCCATGCCGAAGAGCGCCTTTTTAATCAACAAGTTAACTGATTAGTATCAGTTCATGCCGTATTTTTTCAGTTTTTTACGCAGCGTACCGCGGTTGATGCCCATCATCAGAGCAGCGCGGGTCTGGTTACCACGGGTGTATTGCATCACCATGTCCAACAGGGGCTGTTCAACTTCAGCCAGTACCAGCTCATACAGGTCATTCACATCCTGACCGTTCAGTTGAGCAAAATAGTTCTTCAGTGCCTGTTTAACCGAGTCACGCAGGGGCTTTTGAGTTACCTGATCCTGAGAGTTAACGGTAGAAACGGTCAGTACGTCAGAATTTACGCGTTGTTCGAACATAGTTCTGTCAGCTCTTTATTTCTATTACGCAAAATTTTCGAAGTATGCCTCCAACGCCTCCAGCTGTTCGCTGGCATCCTCAATGGCGTTGAATGTGCGCCGAAACTGGTCATCTGGAGCATGTTCCTGAAGATACCAGGAGACGTGTTTACGCGCGATTCGGTACCCTTTTGCCTGACCATAAAAGTCATGCAACTCCCGAACGTGCGCACAAAGCAAGCGCTTCACCTCTGCCAGCGGCAGCGGGGGCAGCAGCTCTCCAGTGTCCAGATAATGCTGGATTTCCCGAAAGATCCAGGGTCTTCCCTGAGCTGCACGGCCTATCATCAGGGCATCAGCCCCTGTATAGTCGAGCACAGCTCTGGCTTTAAGCGGGTCAGTAATGTCGCCATTCGCGATAATCGGAATGGAAACTTTCTGCTTAACTGCCCGAATACTGTCGTACTCAGCGTCTCCGTTAAACAAACAGGCGCGGGTGCGTCCGTGAATAGTCAGAGCCTGAATGCCACACTCTTCGGCCAGTTGGGCAATCTCTACGCAGTTACGGTGTTCCGGTTCCCAACCGGTGCGAATCTTGAGAGTCACAGGAACGTCCACCGCGTTAACGACCGCCGTCAGGATCGACTTCACCTGGTCGGGGTACTGCAAGAGGGCTGAACCTGCAAGCTTGCGATTCACCTTTTTCGCCGGGCATCCCATATTGATATCAATAATCTGGGCGCCGCTTTCCACGTTAATCCGCGCGGCGGCAGCCATCTCTTCCGGCACGCTACCGGCGATTTGCACGGTACGAATACCGGGCTCATCGATATGCACCATCCGTAAACGGGACTTGTCGCTCTCCCACACCTGTGGGTTAGAAGACATCATCTCGGAAACGGTTAAACCCGCTCCCATCTCGTAGCACAGCGTCCGGAATGGTCTGTCAGTAATGCCAGCCATGGGCGCTGCGATCAGGCGATTTCTGAGCTGGTGGTGTCCGATGCGCATGAGTTAAGAAATGACCATACTGTGACTGCAAGGCGGCGTATATTACGCATTTTTTGCACGAGATGAAAGGCCAAACTTTGAGCAATCCTCTGTTGCAGATCAATGAATCCGGGACTAGCGTAAAAGGGATGAATAAATACTTATATTAATCATTGATTTAATGGATGATGGATAATTTGTGTCCATTTATAAAATCATAAAACTTCTCGATTTTTCTTGGATAAACTGGCCGTATGGCGATATAAAACGCTGTTTTTGTAGCCAAAAAAGTGCTCTGTAGTGCGATCTGCCTCTCATTTCCTGGCATTATTTGGTGGCTACTGGAAACAAAAATGCGGCCCGTAGGCCGCATCGCGCTTAGTTTTTCCGGCCGGTAATCCGGCACCACTCTTCCTTCTCGACCACCGGGTCAAGGGTGAAGAGATCGGCATAGGCTTCACAGACGCTCTCCGCCTGGCTGGCAAGGATGCCGGAAAGCCCCAGCAAACCGCCTGAAACGGGCAGGACGCTGATTAACGGCGCCAGCTCACGTAACGGGCCTGCCAGGATATTCGCGACCACCACGTCGGCTTTCATCGACTCCGGTTGGTCCTGAGGAAGATAGAGCTCCAGGCGTTCAGAAACGCCGTTACGCTGCGCGTTATCACGACTGGCCTGAATAGCCTGCGGGTCGATATCAATCCCGATTGCTTTTGCCGCCCCCAGCTTCAGTGCGGCAATCGCCAGGATGCCGGAGCCGCAGCCGAAATCAATCACCGTTTTTCCGTTGAGGTCGAGCCCATCCAGCCACTGCAGGCACAGGGATGTCGTCGGATGCGTACCGGTGCCAAAGGCCAGACCCGGATCGAGCATCACGTTGACGGCATTTTCATCCGGAACATCGCGCCAGCTTGGGCAGATCCATAGCCGCTCCCCGAAGCGCATGGGGTGGAAGTTATCCATCCATTCCCGTTCCCAGTCTTTATCTTCCAGCTGCTCGATCTTATGCGCGAACCCGGCGCCCAGCAGCGGATGCTGCTCCAGTTGGGCAACGACCGCTTTCATATCGGTTTCAGCATCGAACAGGCCGATTACGTCGGTATCCCCCCACAGGCGGGTTTCCCCGGGCAATGGCTCAAATACCGGCGTATCGTGCGTATCCTGGAAGGTGATCGAGACCGATCCGGCCTCCATCAGCGCATCGCTAAGATCTTCAGCGTTCGCGCCGGTGGTATTTAGTTTCAGTTGGATCCATGGCATAGCAAAACTCTTTATTTATCAGTAGTCAAAATGGGGGGCTGTGGGGCGGGACGACCGAAACGGTTCCCCGCCACAAACGCCAGCAAACTCAGTAGCAGCGCGGGAACGATCGGGTGAAAGCCCAGAAACTGCACTTTCAGCGTGGCCAGTACGGCATACAGGACGCCGCCTACGATCATCGCGCTCAGCGCGCCAGCCGCGTTGGCGCGTTCCCAGTAAAGGCCCAGCACCAGCGGCCACAGGAAGACGGCTTCCAGGCCGCCGAAAGCCAGCAGGTTCAGCCAGATTATCATCTCCGGCGGCCGCCAGGCCGCGAGCAGCAACAAGACCCCCAGCAGGAGCGTGATGCCGGCGGACATGCGTTTAAGCCGCTTTTCGTTAGTCGCCTGATCCGGCCGCCAGTTCAGGTACAGATCTTTGATGATCGTAGCGGAACTTTGCAGAAGTTGGGCATTGATCGTCGACATAATCGCCGCCATCGGCGCGGCAAGGAAGATCCCGGCGGCAAAGGGCGGAAGCACTTTAACCATCAGCGTCGGGATCACCAGATCCGGCACGGTTAAATCGGGGATCACCGCCCGGCCTAATGCCCCAGCCAGATGCATGCCAAACATCAGGATCGCCACCACGATGGTGCCGATAATGATGCCGCGATGCACGGCTTTGCTGTCTTTGTAGGAGATACAGCGCACTGCGGTATGTGGCAGACCAATAACGCCGAAGCAGACCAGCACCCAAAACGAGGCCATAAAGGTTGGCGAGAGGATATCTTCCGCGCCCTGCGGGGACACCAGCTTGACGTCGATCGACTGCAGCGTCTCTACCGCATGGCCAACCCCCCCGGCGGCGTGGATCACGCCTACCAGCAGCACGATCGTGCCGATCAGCATTACCATGCCCTGCATCGTGTCGTTGAGCACGCTGGCGCGAAAGCCGCCATAGGCGGTATACAGCGCGATGCTGACCCCGAAGATCAGCAGGCCGGTATCGTAAGGAATACCGGCAGCCGTCTCCAGCAGGCGGGCGCCGCCGATAAACTGGACGGTCATGGCGCCGACAAAGGCCACCAGCAGACTCAGGCTGGCCAGCCAGACCAGCAGGCGGCTCTGATAGCGCGCAAACAGCATGTCATTGAGGGTGACAGCATTATAGCGACGCGCAAGGATGGCGAATTTTTTCCCCAGCACGCCCAGCGACAGCCAGATGGCGGGGAGCTGGATCATCGCCAGCAGCACCCAGCCCAGGCCGTATTTATAGGCGGCGCCGGGTCCGCCGATAAATGAGCTGGCGCTGATATAGGTGGCGGTTAGCGTCATGGCCAGCACGAAGCCGCCCATCGAGCGGCTGCCGAGAAAGTACTCATTAAGAAAGCTACCTGAGGCGCGTTTTCTCATGGCGTAGAGGGATAAACCGAACACCACCACCAGGTAGGCGATCAGGGGAATAATGACCTCAAACTGCATCATCGTCCTCCAGAGAAATATCGCGGAAAATCAGTTTGACCATCGCCCAGCACAGCAGAATGAACAGCAGCGGTACCAGCAGGCAGGCCATTTCAAACCAGTGTGGCAGGCCGGTAAAGCCAATAGCCACCCCCGGCAGATAGGCGGCGGCCAGCCAGGCGGCAAGGTAGAGAAGGGTCAGCCACAGCGCCCAGCGCGCTTCTTTGTGGGCCTGAACAAAGCGTTTGTCCATTTTTTGTCCCTTGAGGATGAAGAAAGCGGGGATTGTACCGCATGGTATAGATGAGGAGAGAGAAAAAGAAAAAAGGCCGGTTTACCCGGCCTTTTGCTGAGAGAGCAGAATTATTTTTCCTGCAAGCCGAGTTTTTTCTCCAGATAGTGGATATTGGTGCCACCATGCTGGAAATTCTCGTCGCTCATAATGCGCATCTGCAGATCGACGTTGGTTTTGATACCATCGATGATCAGCTCCTGCAGCGCATTCTTCATGCGGGCAATCGCCACGTCACGGCTTTCGCCGTAGCAGATCAGTTTACCGATCATGGAGTCATAGTACGGCGGTACGGTGTAACCGGCGTAAATATGTGACTCCCAGCGCACGCCAAAGCCACCCGGCGCGTGGAAACGGGTGATTTTGCCCGGGCTCGGCAGGAAGGTGTTCGGGTCTTCGGCGTTGATACGGCATTCCACCGCATGGCCGCGAACTACCACTTCATCCTGCTTGATGGACAGCGGCTGGCCGGCTGCGATACGCAGCTGCTCTTTGATCAGGTCAACGCCGGTGATCATTTCAGTTACCGGATGCTCTACCTGGATACGGGTGTTCATTTCAATGAAGTAGAACTCGCCGTTTTCGAACAGGAACTCAAAGGTACCCGCCCCGCGGTAGCCGATATCCACACAGGCTTTCGCGCAACGCTCGCCGATGTAGCGACGCAGTTCCGGGGTGATGCCCGGCGCCGGCGCTTCTTCGACCACTTTCTGATGACGGCGCTGCATGGAGCAGTCGCGTTCAGCCAGATAGATCGCGTTACCCTGACCATCCGCCAGCACCTGAATTTCAATGTGGCGTGGGTTTTCCAGGTATTTCTCCATGTAGACCATGTCGTTGTTGAAAGCCGCTTTGGCTTCCGCTTTGGTCATGGAGATGGATTGCGCCAGTTCAGCGTCGCTACGTACAACGCGCATACCGCGACCGCCGCCGCCGCCGGAGGCTTTGATGATCACCGGATAGCCGATGCGTTTGGCATGGGCGCGGTTAGCGTCCATGTCGTCGCCCAGCGGGCCATCAGAACCTGGAACGGTCGGAACGCCAGCTTTCTTCATGGCGGTGATGGCGGACACTTTGTCGCCCATCAGGCGGATAGTGTCGGCTTTCGGGCCGATGAAGATGAAACCGGAACGCTCAACCTGCTCAGCAAAATTAGCGTTCTCAGAGAGGAAGCCATAACCCGGGTGAATCGCTACCGCGCCAGTGATCTCAGCGGCGCTGATAATGGCCGGAATGTTCAGATAGCTTTTTACGGACGGAGCCGGACCGATGCAGACCGTCTCATCCGCTAACAATACGTGTTTTAGATCGCGATCCGCAGTGGAGTGCACAGCGACAGTCTTGATGCCCAGTTCTTTACAGGCACGCAGGATGCGCAGTGCGATCTCGCCACGGTTAGCGATGACAATTTTATCCAGCATGTTCGCCTCGTTACTCGATAACTACCAGCGGCTCGTCGAATTCTACCGGTTGGCCGCTTTCGATCAGAATGGCTTTCACCACGCCGGCTTTGTCGGCTTCGATCTGGTTCATCATTTTCATCGCTTCGACGATGCACAGGGTGTCGCCCACGTTAACTTTCTGGCCAACTTCCACAAACGCTTTCGCGTCCGGGCTCGGCGTACGATAGAAAGTACCAACCATCGGGGAACGTACGATGTGACCACTGATTTCCGCTTTCGCCGGCGCTTCAGCCGCAGCAGCTGGTGCGGCAGTCGCGGCGGCAGGCGCCTGAGGCTGCATCATCGGCGCAGCATAAGCCTGCTGCATAACCGGATAGCTTGCGGCCGGTGCAGAGCGGCTGATGCGAACAGACTCTTCGCCTTCAGAAATTTCCAGTTCGGAGATACCTGATTCTTCAACCAGCTCGATCAGTTTTTTAATCTTACGAATATCCATGAGTGGGTTCCGTACTCTTTGTTTAGTGTGATTGTGACAGGCGTTTTACCGCCGTCTGTAAAGCGTATGAATAACCATCCGCCCCCAGCCCGCAAATGACGCCAGCGGCGACATCTGACAGATACGAGTGCTGGCGGAAGGGTTCGCGTGCATGCACATTGCTCAGGTGAATCTCGATAAACGGGATGTTCACGGCGAGCAAAGCGTCACGGATTGCTACGCTGGTATGCGTGAACGCGGCCGGATTAATCAGGATATAGTCCACGTTGTCTTTAGCCTGATGAATTCGGTCGATTAACGCATGCTCCGCGTTGGACTGCAGGTGATCCAGACTCACATTCAGCGCCGCCGCTTCAGATGTTAAACGGTTAACAATTTCAGCCAGCGTGAGAGGGCCATACTTCTCAGGCTCGCGGGTACCGAGCATGTTAATGTTTGGACCATTCAAAAGCAAAATGTGAAACTTCACTGCCATTGTGTGGCGATCTCCTGCCATTTTCGGGTAAAAAACAACATATACCTTCAATGCGCCCTTGTCACCTTTTCAGGGTCAGAAAACCCCGTCAGGAAAACCAAAGTCGCACATTATAACGATTTCGTAGCAATTGGCAGCTAAATACTGGTCTTATCAGGGAAGATTATCAACCGCTATCTGAAAAAGAGTCGCGGTTGATAAAGGATCTGCGGGAAACTGCACATTACCGGATTGAGCGCCACCACTGGCGGAACTTCTTGTAACGCCATGTCAATAGCCCCGCTGCCAGCAGGGCATATATAACGGGCTGCGGCGAGACGATCTTCACTGACCACAGGTAGTGTATCGGCGCGAGGATCGCCACCAGATAGACGAAGTTGTGTAAAAGTTGCCAGCGACGCCCCAGTTTTCGCTGCATCGCTTGCGTGGAGGTCACCGCCAGCGCCAGCAGAATCGCCCAGCTGATCATGCCCAATGTCAGATAGGGGCGGGTGATAATCTCCGAGCCCAGCAGAGCCAGATTGTTAATGCCCAGCTCCAGTAGGGTATAGCTGGTCAGGTGCAGCGTCGCCCAGGCAAAACACCATAAACCTAACAGCCGACGAACGCGAATCAATAATGGCTGCTTCGCATAGCGCGCCAGCGGAGAGACCAGCAGCGTCGCCAGCAGAAACTTAAGCGCCATTCTGCCGGTAAAGTGCTGGATATCCTTGGCTGGATCGGCGCTAAAGTAGCCCTGGTGCCCGGCCCAGAATAACCAGACCAGCGGCAAAAACCCCGCAAGGTGAAGTAAAACCTTCAGCCAGACGATCTGTTTGACGGTGAAACGCACTAGAAGTTCTCCCGCAGATTCATGCCGCGATACAGCGACGCCACTTCGTCGGCATAGCCATTAAACAGCAACGTCGGTTGACGCTTCACATCGAGCACGCCGCCGGCGCCGATAAACCGCTCGCTAGCCTGCGACCAGCGGGGGTGATCGACGTGCGGATTGACGTTAGCGAAGAAGCCGTATTCGTCCGGCGCCGCCAGGTTCCAGGTGGTTGGCGGCCGCTCGCGGGTCAGCTCGATACTAACAATGGATTTTATGCCTTTAAAACCGTACTTCCACGGCACGGTCAGGCGGACCGGCGCGCCGTTTTGCGGCGGCAGCGCTTTGCCATACACCCCGACGGTGAGTAGCGTCAGCGGGTGCATCGCTTCATCCAGCCGTAGCCCCTCCACGTAAGGGTAAGCGAGCCCCCCGCCGATAAACCGGTCTTTCTGGCCGGGCATTTGATCCGGAGCATAGAGGGTTTTGAAGGCCACATAGCGCGCGCTGCTGGTGGGCTCCACCAGCGCCAGCAGTTTATGCAGCGGGAAGCCGACCCAGGGGACCACCATCGACCAGGCTTCCACACAGCGCATACGATAAATGCGCTCTTCCAGCGGGAAGCGTTTGGTCAGATCGTCATGGTCAAGGGTCAGAGGTTTCGCCACTTCGCCACCGATGGTGAGCGTCCAGGGATCGGTGCGCAGGCTACCCGCGTTCGCCGCCGGATCGGCTTTATCGAGGCCGAATTCATAAAAATTATTGTAACCGGCGACCTTATCTTCCGGGGTAAGCGTCAGATTAGCCTGCCACTCGGCGGGTTTAGCAAACTCCAGGGCCTTGCCCGCCGGGGCCGGCGGGCGGTCGTGGCCTTTAAACCAGTCCAGCAGATCGGCCTGCGCGGCGGCGGGAAGCGAAAGCGCCGTCGCGCTGATACCCAGCATTTTCAGCACCTGGCGCCGCTTGAGCATAAAAACGGATTCGGCCGTGACGTCGGCTTCCGTCAGTTTTTTTCTTTTCATGGTGTCCTCCGTCATGCGTTTTCCTAAGCATGACGGAGACGGCGATGAATGGCGAATATGTCACGAAAAATTGCACATTAGGATGAGGAGCCGCCGCCGAAGCAGAGGCGCGGTCGTCCAGGAATCATCGGAAAGTGGCGCAAGACGTTTCCTTTACCGCGCATGACCCGGCATCTTTAGCAGGGAAAAAGAGGGCGGCAAGCAGGCCAAACGGTAAACCGGTAATAATTTGCGCCGCCGGCGCGGGTTTGCCATCCTGCGTCTAAAATTAAAGCGCTTCTGGCGCAGGCCGCAGGCGGGCGACGATTGGCAAATTTTTTCTGCAAACTATACTCGCTATCGGCATACTTTTACCGATAATACGCATTCCATTGCCAGACTCGCCATCTTTGATAGTATGCGTCGCGCTTTAAAAGGTTAATGCTTGCGGCAAGGTGCGCGCCGGCACGGGAGCCTGATGGTTCATCGGGTAGTCATTCACTCGCGGAGTTAACACAGGGATGCGATTAACGACGAAGTTCTCAGCCTTTATTACGCTGCTAACTAGCCTGACCATCTTTGTCACGCTGATTGGCGCTTCGCTGAGTTTTTATAACGGCATTGAGAACAAGGTCGAAAACCGCGTTCAGGCGGTGGCGACCATGCTGGATAACCGGCTCATCACCACCTCTTTCGATAAGCTTGAACCGCAGTTGGATGAGCTGATGACGCCGATCGAGATCGTGCATATCGATTTCATGCTCAACGGCAAACCGCTCTACAGCCATTCCCGACCCGATAGCTATCGCCCGCTCGGCAGCCATGAGCAATTCCGTGAGATCACGGTTCCGTCGCTTAAACATCCTGGTATTACGCTGCATCTGGTCTACGTTGACCCGATGGTGAACTATTTCCGTTCGCTGTCGATCACTGCCCCGCTGTCGATCTCCATTGGCTTCATGGTGGTGATTATTTTCTTCGCCGTCCGCTGGATCCGCCGCCAGCTGGCCGGCCAGGAGCTGCTGGAGCTGCGTTCCACGCGTATCCTGAGCGGCGAGCGCGGGCCGCAGGTGCGCGGGTCGGTCTATGAATGGCCGGCCAGCACCAGTAGCGCGCTGGATATGCTGCTGTCGGAGCTGCAGTTCGCCAGCGATCAGCGCAGCCGGATGGATACGCTTATTCGCTCCTACGCGGCGCAGGATTCGAAAACCGGACTGAATAACCGCCTGTTTTTTGACAATCAGCTGGCCACGCTGCTGGAAGACCAGGAGAAGGTGGGAGCCTACGGCATCGTGATGATGATCCGTCTGCCGGAGTTTGATCTGCTACGGGACAACTGGGGACGGGCGGCGGCCGAAGAACATTACTTTACGCTTATCAACCTGCTCTCTACCTTTATTATGCGTTACCCCGGCGCGCTGTTGGCGCGCTATCACCGTAGCGACTTCGCCGTGCTGCTGCCGCACCGTACGTTGAAAGAGGCGGATAGTATCGCCGGCCTGTTGCTGAAGGCGATGGATGCGCTGCCTCCAACGCGTATCCTCGATCGCGACGATATGATGCATATCGGCATCTGTTCTTTCCGCAGCGGGCAATCGGCGGCGCAGGTGATGGAACATGCGGAAGCGGCGACGCGCAACGCGGTGCTGCAGGGCAGCAACAGCTGGTCGGTCTATGATGACACCCTCCCGGAGAAAGGTCGCGGCAACGTTCGCTGGCGAACGCTGATCGAACAGATGCTGAGCCGCGGCGGGCCGCGGTTGTACCAAAAACCAGCTGTCACCCGCGACGGGCGGGTACATCATCGTGAACTGATGTCGCGGATGTACGACGGTAAAGAAGAGGTGATTGCAGCGGAATACATGCCGATGGTGCTGCAGTTTGGCCTGGCGGAGGAGTATGACCGCCTGCAGGTAACGCGCCTGCTGCCGTTTTTAGGCTTCTGGCCCGAGGAGAATCTGGCGCTCCAGCTGTCGGTGGAGTCGCTGATCCGTCCGCGTTTCCAGCGCTGGCTGCGCGATGCCTTGATGCAGTGTGAAAAATCGCAGCGTCAGCGGATTATTTTTGAACTTGCAGAGGCAGATGTTTGTCAATATATCGGCCGTCTGCAGCCGGTTATGCGATTGGTTAACGCTCTGGGCGTTCGGGTGGCAGTGGTTCAGGCGGGGTTAACCCTGGTTGGAACCAGCTGGATCAAGCAGCTGGATGCGGAGCTGATCAAACTGCATCCGGGTCTGGCGCGCAACATCGAAAAGCGCAGCGAGAACCAACTGCTGGTGCAAAGCCTGGTGGAAGCCTGTAAAGGCATGCCTATGCAAGTTTTTGCGACGGGCGTACGCAGCCGCAGCGAGTGGTTGGTACTGTCCCAATGCGGTGTCACGGGCGGGCAGGGGGAATTTTTTGCCGCCTCACAGCCACTTGACACAAATGTGAAAAAATATTCGCAAAGATACTCGGTTTGATCTGCCGTTTAGCGTGATTTCACGTAGAATAACGCGCGCCATCGTGAAGGGGGTGTGCTTGTCTACCTGCCGGATCATCGCAATGTAAATGCCAGTGACCCTCCTTTGACAGGTTACAAATTCAGGCGTGGAGCGCTGCTGAAGATTTCAGCAATGAACGGAGTCGGGAAAATTTGTAACAAAGGAAATGAACTGCACTAATTTTCACCGCAGCAGGTGATTTTTGCGCCTTGTCGCTGCTGCGTGTGGTTGGTAAAGTAAGCGGATTTTGTTTTCCGCCCCAGCTTTCAGGATTATCCCTTAGTATGTTAAAAAAATTTCGTGGCATGTTTTCCAATGACCTGTCCATTGACCTGGGTACCGCGAATACCCTTATTTACGTAAAAGGACAAGGCATCGTATTGAATGAGCCTTCCGTGGTGGCCATTCGTCAGGATCGTGCCGGATCGCCGAAAAGCGTCGCCGCCGTGGGTCATGAAGCGAAGCAGATGCTCGGCCGTACCCCGGGTAATATCGCGGCGATTCGCCCGATGAAGGACGGCGTTATCGCTGACTTCTTCGTGACGGAAAAGATGCTGCAGCACTTTATCAAACAAGTGCACAGCAACAGCTTTATGCGCCCGAGCCCGCGCGTGCTGGTGTGTGTACCGGTTGGCGCAACCCAGGTCGAACGTCGCGCTATTCGTGAATCCGCGCAGGGCGCAGGCGCCCGTGAAGTCTTCCTGATCGAAGAGCCGATGGCGGCAGCGATTGGCGCAGGCTTACCGGTTTCTGAAGCGACCGGCTCCATGGTGGTGGATATCGGTGGCGGTACCACTGAGGTGGCGGTTATCTCCCTGAACGGCGTGGTCTATTCCTCTTCTGTACGTATCGGCGGTGACCGCTTCGACGAAGCCGTTATCAATTACGTGCGTCGTAACTACGGCTCCCTGATCGGTGAAGCGACCGCTGAACGTATCAAGCATGAAATCGGTTCGGCTTACCCGGGCGATGAAGTGCGCGAAATTGAAGTGCGCGGTCGTAACCTGGCGGAAGGCGTGCCACGCGGCTTCACCCTGAACTCAAACGAAATTCTTGAAGCGCTGCAGGAGCCTCTGACCGGCATCGTGAGTGCGGTCATGGTTGCCCTTGAGCAGTGCCCGCCGGAACTGGCGTCTGATATCTCTGAACGCGGGATGGTTCTCACCGGCGGTGGTGCGCTGCTGCGCAACCTGGACCGTCTGTTAATGGAAGAAACCGGTATTCCAGTCGTGGTTGCTGAAGATCCGCTGACCTGCGTAGCGCGTGGCGGCGGCAAGGCGCTGGAGATGATCGACATGCACGGCGGCGACCTGTTTAGCGAAGAGTAGTCAGCCTGAAGGTCCGGGGCGGCATACGAGCTGCCCCTGGTCTTTACTGACACGAGAATACGCATAGCCTATGAAGCCAATTTTTAGCCGTGGCCCCTCGCTACAGATTCGCCTTATTCTGGCGGTGCTGGTGGCGCTTGGCGTGATTATCGCCGACAGCCGCCTGGGTACGTTCAGCCAAATCAGAACGTACATGGATACAGCCGTCAGCCCTTTCTACTTTGTCTCTAATGGTCCCCGGGAACTGCTCGACAGCGTATCGCAGACGCTAGCTACCCGCGACCAGCTCGAACTGGAAAACCGTGCGCTGCGCCAGGAGCTGTTGCTGAAAAACAGCGATCTGCTGATGCTGGGCCAGTACAAGCAGGAGAACGCGCGCCTGCGTGAACTGCTTGGCTCGCCGCTGCGCCAGGACGAGCAAAAAATGGTGACGCAGGTCATCTCAACGGTCAACGACCCTTACAGCGATCAGGTGGTTATTGACAAAGGCAGCGTGAACGGCGTCTATGAAGGCCAGCCGGTTATCAGCGATAAAGGCGTCGTGGGGCAGGTCGTGGCCGTGGCGAAAATGACCAGCCGGGTGCTGCTGATCTGCGATGCCACTCATGCGCTGCCGATCCAGGTTCTGCGTAACGACATTCGCGTCATTGCCGCCGGTAACGGCTGCACGGACGATCTCCAGCTTGAGCATCTGCCGGCAAATACCGATATTCGCGTCGGCGACGTGCTGGTGACCTCCGGTCTCGGCGGTCGTTTCCCTGAAGGGTATCCGGTCGGGGTAGTCTCCTCGGTGAAACTGGACACCCAGCGCGCCTATACCGTGATTCAGGCGCGTCCGACGGCCGGGCTGCAGCGCTTGCGCTATCTGTTGCTGCTGTGGGGCGCCGATCGTAATGGCGCTAACCCGATGACCCCGGAAGAGGTTCATCGGGTGGCTAACGAACGTCTGATGCAGATGATGCCGCAGGTACTGCCTGCGCCGGATGCTATGGGGCCGCAGATGCCGGCGCCCGCCACCGGGTTGACGCCGCCTCAGCCGTCGCAGCCTGCAGGGGGGCAATAGTGGCAAGTTACCGTAGCCAGGGACGCTGGGTTATCTGGCTCTCGTTTCTTATCGCGCTATTGCTGCAAATTATGCCCTGGCCGGCGGACATCAGCGTTTTCCGGCCCAACTGGGTATTATTGATCCTGCTGTACTGGATCCTCGCGTTGCCGCACCGGGTAAACGTGGGGACGGGTTTCGTGATGGGGGCTATTCTTGATCTCATCAGCGGTTCAACGCTCGGCGTTCGCGCGCTGTCTTTAAGCATCGTCGCCTATCTGGTCGCGCTGAAGTATCAGCTGTTCCGTAACCTGGCGCTGTGGCAACAGGCGCTGGTGGTAATGCTGTTATCCCTGGCCGTGGATATCATTGTTTTCTGGGCAGAGTTTTTAGTGATCAACGTCTCTTTCCGTCCGGAAGTATTCTGGAGTAGTGTAGTAAACGGTATCCTCTGGCCATGGCTCTTCCTGCTGATGCGTAAAGTGCGTCAGCAATTTGCAGTGCAATAAGGTTGATATGACAACTCTGTATCTCGCTTCTGGTTCCCCGCGTCGGCAGGAACTGCTGACTCAGCTTGGTCTCGCTTTCGAGCGTCTGGTTCCTGGTATCGAGGAGCAGCGCCAGCCGCAGGAGAGCGCCCAGCACTATGTCGTCCGCCTGGCGCGCGAAAAAGCGCAGGCCGGGGTGGCGATGGCCACCCGCGATTTGCCGGTGCTGGGAGCGGATACGATTGTCATTTTGAACGGCGAAGTGCTGGAAAAACCGCGCGACGCCGAACACGCTGCAGCGATGCTGCGTTTGCTTTCCGGCCACACCCATCAGGTCATGACCGCGGTGGCGCTGGCGGATAAGCAGCAAACGCTGGACTGTCTGGTGGTCACGGAAGTGACCTTCCGGCGGCTCAGCGAGCAGGATATCGCCGATTATGTGGCCAGCGGCGAGCCTTTAGATAAAGCAGGTGCATACGGTATTCAAGGGTTGGGTGGTTGCTTCGTCAGGAAGATTAATGGCAGCTATCACGCCGTAGTCGGCTTACCGCTGGTGGAAACGTATGAGTTGCTCAGTAACTTTAACTCACTGCGTAAAGGAAAGGGATAAAGATGACGGCTGAATTATTAGTTAACGTAACGCCATCCGAAACGCGCGTTGCGTATATTGATGGCGGTATTCTGCAGGAAATCCATATTGAGCGTGAAGCGCGACGCGGAATAGTAGGCAATATCTACAAAGGTCGTGTTAGCCGAGTGCTGCCGGGAATGCAGGCGGCTTTTGTAGATATTGGTCTGGATAAGGCGGCGTTCCTTCACGCCTCCGATATCATGCCGCATACCGAGTGCGTCGCCGGTGAGGAGCAAAAGCAGTTTACCGTGCGCGATATTTCGGAGCTGGTGCGCCAGGGCCAGGACCTGATGGTCCAGGTGGTTAAAGATCCGCTGGGTACCAAAGGCGCGCGTCTGACCACCGATATTACCCTGCCTTCCCGCTATCTGGTCTTTATGCCAGGCGCCTCCCACGTGGGGGTCTCTCAGCGGATTGAAAGCGAAGCCGAGCGCGAGCGCCTAAAAAAGGTCGTCGCAGAATATTGCGATGAGCAGGGCGGGTTTATCATTCGCACCGCTGCGGAAGGCGTTCACGAGCAGGAGATGGCCGCCGATGCCGCTTATCTTAAGCGCGTATGGACCAAGGTGATGGAGCGCAAAAAGCGCAACCAGACCCGCTATCAGCTGTATGGCGAGCTGGCTCTGGCCCAGCGCGTGCTGCGTGATTTTGCCGATGCGCAACTGGATCGCATTCGCGTCGACTCGCGTCTGACCTATGAGGCGTTGCTCGAATTCACCGCCGAATATATCCCGGAAATGACCAGCAAGCTGGAACACTACAGCGGCCGTCAGCCGATATTCGATCTCTTTGACGTTGAGAACGAAATTCAGCGCGCGCTGGAGCGTAAAGTCGAGCTCAAATCGGGGGGCTATCTGATCATCGACCAGACCGAGGCGATGACCACCATCGATATCAACACCGGGGCCTTTGTCGGGCACCGCAATCTTGACGATACGATCTTCAATACCAACATCGAAGCCACCCAGGCGATAGCCCGCCAGCTACGTTTGCGTAATCTCGGCGGCATTATCATCATTGATTTCATAGACATGAACAATGAAGATCACCGTCGACGGGTGTTGCACTCTTTAGAGCAGGCGCTGAGTAAAGATCGGGTGAAGACCAGCATTAACGGCTTCTCCCAGCTGGGCCTGGTGGAGATGACCCGTAAACGCACCCGTGAAAGCGTGGAGCATGTGCTGTGCAACGAGTGCCCAACCTGCCACGGACGTGGAACGGTAAAGTCGGTGGAAACGGTGTGCTATGAGATTATGCGTGAGATCGTCCGCGTACATCATGCTTATGATTCCGATCGCTTCCTGGTCTATGCTTCCCCTGCGGTGGCGGAAACCCTGAAAGGGGAAGAGTCGCATGCGCTGGCGGAAGTGGAAATCTTTGTCGGCAAACAGGTGAAGGTACAAATTGAGCCGCTCTATAATCAAGAGCAGTTCGATGTGGTTATGATGTAAGACACCGCGTCATTGTGCGGCTGACAAGGAGAGAGGCGTGAGGCGACTGCCCGGGATTTTATTGCTCACCGTGGCAACATTGATTGTTATCGTCGCGCTGCTGGTGAGTGGCTTGCGTCTCGTGTTGCCACAGCTCGACGCCTGGCGTCCGCAGCTGCTGGAGAAGATCTCCACCCTCACCGGTACGCCGGTGGACGCCTCGCAGATCACCGCCAGCTGGCAGACTTTTGGTCCGACGTTAGACGCCCGCGATATCCATGTCGGGCTGAAAGATGGCGGCACAATGGCGGTCAAGCGCGTAACCCTGGCGCTGGATGTCTGGCAGAGCCTGCTGCATATGCGCTGGCAGTTCCGCGACCTCACCTTCTGGCAGCTGCAGGTCCATACCAATACCCCTATTCAGACCAATGACGGTGGCGAAAGCCTGAAAACCGACCGCATCAGCGATCTCTTTTTACGTCAGTTCGATCACTTTACTCTGCGCGACAGCCATCTGAGCTTCCTGACCCTTTCCGGTCAGCGGGCGGAGCTGGCGGTTCCGCAACTGACATGGCTTAACGGCAGGAACCGTCATCGCGCCGAGGGGCAGCTCAGCCTCTCCAGCCTCACCGGCCAGCATGGCGTCATGCAGGTGCGGATGGATCTTCGCGATGAGGATGGCCTGCTGAATAAAGGCCGGGTCTGGCTACAGGCGGATGATATCGACGTCAAACCGTGGCTGGGACGCTGGATGCAGGACAATATCGCCCTGAAAAGCGCCCGCTTCAGCCTCGAAGGCTGGATGACCATTGAAAAAGGCGATGTGGCCAGCGGCGACGTATGGCTGAAAAAAGGGGGCGCCAGCTGGCAGGGCGATAACGAAGTCCATCATTTGTCGGTGGATAACCTGACGGCGCATCTCTCCCATGATAAGCAAAGCTGGGCCTTTTATATTCCCGATACGCGGATCGCTATCGATGATAAACCCTGGCCAAGCGGAGCCCTGGCGATGGCGTGGATCCCGGCGCAGGACGTTGGTGGCGACGATCGTCAGCGTAGCGATGAGTTACGTATTCGCGCCAGCAATTTGGCCCTCAGCGGCCTGAGCGGGTTACAGCCGTTTGCTGATAAGCTGGCGCCTTCTCTGGGCGAACTCTGGCGAACCACGCAGCCTGGCGGCAAAATCAATTTGCTGGCTCTAGATATCCCCCTGCAGGCGACGGAGAAAACGCGTTTTCAGGCGCAGTGGAGCGATCTGGCGTGGAAGCAGTGGAAACTCCTGCCGGGGGCAGAGCACTTCTCCGGCAGTCTGAATGGCAGCGTTGAGCACGGGGAATTACGCGCTCATATGGCGAAGGCGCTGATGCCGTATGCCGGCGTCTTCCGCGCGCCGCTGGAGATAGCCGCTGGCGAAGCCACGCTCAGTTGGGTGAAAAACGACAAAGGGTTTATGCTTGATGGCCGCGATATAGACGTGCAGGCGACAGGCGTACGCGCCCGCGGCGGCTTCCGCTATCTGCAACCGCAGGGGGACGATCCCTGGCTGGGTATTCTGGCGGGCATCAGCACCAATGACGGTGGCCAGGCATGGCGTTATTTCCCGGAAAATCTGATGGGCAAAGCGCTGGTGGACTATCTCAGCGGCGCGATTAAAGCGGGGCAAGCCAGCGATGCGACGCTGGTGTATGGCGGCAATCCGCATCTATTCCCTTATCCGCATAATGAAGGCCAGTTCCAGGTTTATGTTCCGCTGAAGAACGCCACTTTTGCCTTCCAACCGGACTGGCCGGCGCTAACCGGGCTGAACATCGATCTCAATTTTATCAACAACGGCCTGTGGATGCGGGCGGATAAAGCGATGCTTGGCAACGTGACCGCCAGCAATCTCGATGCCGCGATCCCGGACTATGCGCAGGAAAAACTGCTGATTGATGCCGATATCAAAGGCCCGGGCAAAGAGGTTGGACCTTACTTTAATACTACGCCGCTGAAAGAGTCGCTCGGGGCGGCGCTGGATTCCCTGCAGCTGGATGGGGATGTGAGCGCTCGCTTACATCTGAATATCCCCCTCGACGGCGAGATGACCACCGCGAAAGGCGATGTGCGCCTGCAGAATAATAGCCTGTTTATCAAACCGTTAGATACTACGCTGCAGAACCTGAGCGGTAATTTCAGCTTTGTGAATGGCGATCTCAATAGTCAAACGTTGAGCGCGACCTGGTTTAATCAGCCGCTGAACCTCAATTTTTCCACCCGCGAAGGTGAAAAAGCGTTTCTGGTGGATGTCGGGATGAATGCCAACTGGCAGCCGTCGCGCACCGGGCTGCTGCCGAAAGCCGTGAGTGAGGCGTTGAGCGGTAGCGTCCCGTGGGATGGCAAGGTCGCCATCGAACTGCCGTACCATGGCAATGCCAGCTATAAGGTCGATATCAACGGCGATCTGAAGAATGTGAGCAGTCGCTTACCTTCGCCAGTCAGTAAGCCCGCCGGCGAACCCCTTCCGGTCAAAATTAACGTCGCCGGCGGCCTGAGCAGCTTCGACCTGACCGGCTCCGTCGGGGCGAAGAATCATATTAACAGCCGCTGGTTGCTCAATCATAAGCTGACGCTGGATAGAGCGATCCTTACCACTGACAGCAAAGGGCACTCTCCGCTGCCCGATCAGCCCGGTATCGAGCTCAATCTGCCGCCGATGGATGGCGCGCAGTGGCTGGCGCTCTTCGAGAACGGCGCGGCAAATGAAGTGAGCAGCAGCGTGCTCTTTCCACCGCGCATTGTGCTGCGTACGCCGTCGCTGGCCCTTGCGGGGCAACAGTGGAACAACGTCAGTCTGATGTCCCAGCCGGTCGCCGGCGGCTCGCAGGTTGAGGCGCAGGGGCGTGAGATCAATGCCACATTGACGATGCGCGACAACGCTCCGTGGCTGGCAAATGTGCGTTATCTCTATTTCAATCCGGCCAGCGCCAGCGGCCAGAACGCAACAGAGAATGTGGCCCCCCAGACGGCGACGCGGCTGGATTTCCATGGCTGGCCCGATCTGCAGCTACGCTGCGCGGAATGCTGGCTGTGGGGACAAAAATATGGCCGCATCGATGGGGATGTGGCGATCAAAGGGGATACCTTAACGCTCTCCAACGGTCTGGTGGATACCGGGTTTGGCCGGCTGACGACCAACGGCGTGTGGGTGAACGCCCCTTCAGGGGTTCGAACCTCGCTGAAAGGCAGACTGCACGGCAATAAGACGGATGCATTTGCGGATTTCTTTGGCGTCTCCACGCCGGTGAAGGATTCGCCGTTTGATATCGACTACGATCTGCACTGGCGCGCGCCGCCCTGGTCACCGGATGTCGCGTCGCTCAATGGCATCATTAAAAGCCACCTGGGCAAGGGGCAGTTTACCGACCTGAGTACCGGGCACGCTGGCCAGCTGCTGCGTCTGCTGAGTGTGGATGCCCTGCTGCGTAAACTGCGTTTCGATTTCAGCGATACCTTCAGCGAAGGCTTTTACTTCGATTCGATTAACAGTACGGCATGGATTAAGGATGGCGTACTGCATACCGATGATACGCTGGTGGATGGCCTTGAAGCGGATATTGCTATGAAAGGGTCGGTCGATCTGGTGCGTCGCCAGCTGGATCTGCAGGCGGTGGTGGCGCCGGAGATCTCCGCGACCGTCGGCGTGGCGGCGGCCTTTGCCGTCAACCCCATCGTCGGCGCGGCGGTATTTGCCGCCAGCAAAGTGCTGGGTCCGCTGTGGAATAAAGTTTCGATTCTGCGCTACCGCATCACCGGCCCGATTGACCAGCCGCAGATCAATGAAGTGCTGCGCCAGGCGCGCAGCAATAAAAAGCAATGATTTGACGATTGCCGGGAATTGCCGCAATCTCAATAGATAGCCTTCTGTATTTCCGCCTGTCAGGCGGCAACAAACGAGTAGCATAACGATGAGTCTGAACCTGGTAAGTGAACAATTACTGTCGGCAAATGGCCTGAATCATCAGGACCTGTTTGCCATTCTTGGTCAACTGACCGAGCGCCGCCTCGATTACGGTGATCTCTATTTTCAGTCGAGCTATCACGAATCCTGGGTTCTGGAAGACAGCATCATTAAAGATGGGTCGTACAATATCGACCAGGGCGTAGGCGTGCGCGCCGTCAGCGGCGAAAAAACGGGCTTTGCCTACGCCGATCAGATCAGCAAACTGGCGCTGGAGCAGAGCGCCCAGGCGGCGCGGACCATTGTGCGCGACACCGGCAATGGCAAAGTGCAGACCCTCGGCGCCGTAGAGCATCGTGCCCTGTACACCAGCATCGACCCGCTGCAGAGTATGACCCGGGAAGAGAAGCTGGATATTCTGCGCCGGGTAGACAAAGTCGCCCGGGCGGCGGACCAGCGGGTGCAGGAGGTTTCAGCCAGCCTGAGCGGGGTGTATGAGCTGATCCTGGTCGCCGCCACCGATGGCACTCTGGCCGCCGACGTTCGTCCGCTGGTTCGTCTTTCCGTCAGCGTGCTGGTGGAAGAGGATGGCAAGCGTGAGCGCGGCAGTAGCGGCGGTGGCGGGCGTTTTGGTTATGACTATTTCCTCGCCTCCCAGGAGGGCGACGTGCGGGCCGATGCCTGGGCGAAAGAAGCGGTGCGCATGGCGCTGGTCAACCTCTCGGCGGTCGCCGCCCCTGCGGGGATGCTGCCGGTGGTGCTCGGCGCCGGCTGGCCTGGCGTCCTGCTGCATGAAGCGGTCGGCCATGGGCTGGAAGGCGATTTCAACCGGCGTGGCACCTCGGTCTTTAGCGGCCATATGGGGGAATTAGTCGCCTCTGAGCTGTGCACCGTAGTGGATGACGGCACCATCGCCGATCGCCGTGGCTCGGTGGCCATTGATGACGAAGGGACGCCGGGGCAATACAACGTGCTAATCGAAAACGGCATTCTGAAAGGCTATATGCAGGATAAACTCAACGCGCGCCTGATGGGCGTCGCACCGACCGGCAATGGCCGACGTGAGTCGTATGCCCATCTGCCGATGCCGCGTATGACCAACACCTATATGCTGGCGGGCCAGTCGACGCCACAGGAGATTATCGAATCGGTCGACTACGGTATCTTTGCGCCTAACTTCGGCGGCGGGCAGGTGGATATCACCTCCGGTAAATTCGTCTTTTCCACTTCCGAGGCCTATCTGATCGAAAAAGGGAAGGTCACGAAGGCGGTGAAAGGGGCCACGCTGATTGGCTCCGGCATTGAGACCATGCAGCAGATTTCGATGGTGGGCAACGACCTGCGCCTGGATAACGGCGTCGGCGTCTGTGGCAAAGAGGGCCAGAGCGTGCCGGTGGGCGTCGGCCAGCCGACCCTGAAGGTCGATAACCTTACTGTCGGCGGCACCGCCTGATCCTGACCTGGTTCCCGGCGCTGCCGGGAACCGCTTCACCGGGCGATCCCGCGCCCGTGCATGCCCTGATAGATCTTCGCCACGTCGACAAAATACTCCGTCAGATAGTTGATACAGACCTGCACTTTCAGCGGCAGTTTATCCTTTTCCGTATACAGGGCGTAGACCGGTCGCGGATCGGACTGATAGCTGGGCAGCAGGATCTCAAGCTCACCGCGGTTGATCTCTTCGATCGCCCACATTAAGGGTACATAGGCGATACCCACCCCGGCGGTCAGCCAGCGCACCAGCGTCATAGGGTCGTTGGTCACGAAGCGCCCCTGCGGGGTCAGGCGGGTCGAGATCCCTTCCGGCGCGATAATGACAAACTCATTGTCCGGCCGCACGCTATATTCCAGCCAGGCATGTCCGGCAAGGTCGGCCGGTTTCTCTGGATTGCCAGCCTGCGCCAGATAGCTTTTAGCGGCGCATAATACCATCGGCATTGAGCCCAGGCGGCGGGAAAAAAGGCTGGAATCCTGCAGGGCGCCCACGCGGATCACCACGTCAAGGCCGTCGGCGATCAGGTCTGGCGCAGGTATGCCGGTGACCAGATTAACAGAGAGCCCGGGGTATTCTTTGAGCATTTTCGCCGTTATGCGCGCCAGAACATTCTGTGCCATAGTTGAAGAGCAGCCGATGCGCAGCGTCCCGATGGGGGTATTGTTAAATGCGTATAATTGCTCATGGACATCCTGCGCTTCAAACAGCATCCTACGGCAGCCCTGGTAATAGATTTTACCTGCTTCAGTTAAGCCAAGGCTGCGGGTGCTGCGGTTGAGCAGCTTTACCTGCAGCTCATCTTCCAGTTTGGCGACGGTCTGACTGATCGAGGAAACGCTCATCTGAAGCTGGCGGGCCGCTGCGGTGAATGAACCTAATTCGACCACTTTGGCGAAAACGGACATGCGTTTTAATCGTTCCATTATTCACTCTGGCTTAAAAGTGATTTAGATCACACATTGTAGATAATGCGGCAATCGTTACGTTAATATATTGTTAGCTACATAATAAACGCATCTGCTCACTACCTGTACGCTTCTTATTCAAGGTCATCATGAGTCTGTTTCCTGTCATCGTGATTTTCGGCTTATCGTTTCCGCCGATCTTCTTCGAGTTGCTTTTGTCGCTGGCTATCTTTTGGCTGGTGCACCGACTGCTGGTTCCGACCGGCATTTACGATTTTGTCTGGCACCCAGCACTGTTTAATACGGCGCTCTATTGCTGCCTTTTTTATTTGATATCGCGCTTGTTCGTTTGAGGTTGATGTGAAAACACTAACAAGAAATATCCTCCGTACTGCCATTACCGTGATACTGGTCATTCTGGCCTTCGTGGCGATTTTCCGCGCCTGGGTTTATTACACCGCCTCGCCGTGGACGCGTGATGCGCGCTTTAGCGCCGACATTGTGGCGATTGCCCCCGACGTCTCCGGGCTGATTTCTCAGGTAAACGTCAAGGATAACCAACTGGTTAAGAAAGACCAGGTATTGTTCGTTATTGACCAACCTCGTTACCAAAAAGCGCTGGCGCAGGCGGAAGCTGATGTCGCCTATTATCAGACGTTAGCTCAGGAAAAACGTGTCGAAGCCGGTCGGCGTAATAAGCTTGGCGTACAGGCGATGTCGCGGGAAGAGATTGATCAGGCGAACAACGTACTGCAAACCGTTGAACATCAGCTGGCGAAAGCGGTCGCTAGTCGCGACCTGGCCAGGCTAGATCTGGAGCGGACGGTCATTCGCGCCCCTGCGGATGGCTGGGTGACTAACCTTAACGTCTACACTGGGGAATTTATCACCCGTGGCTCCACGGCGGTGGCGCTGGTGAAAGAGAATACGTTTTACGTCATGGCCTATCTGGAAGAGACCAAACTGGAGGGCGTCCGTCCAGGCTATCGTGCGGAGATTACCCCGCTGGGCAGCAGCAAAACCATTAAAGGGACGGTGGACAGTATCGCTGCGGGGGTGACCAACGCCAGCAGCAGCAGCGACTCGAAAGGGATGGCCTCGGTCGACTCCAACCTTGAGTGGGTGCGTCTGGCGCAGCGTGTGCCGGTGCGTATTCGCCTCGATCACCAGCAGGGGAATCTGTGGCCATCGGGCACCACGGCGACGGTAGTGATCACCGGTCAAGAAGATCGTGATACCAGCCAGGCCAACTTCTTCCAGAAACTGGCTATGCGCCTGCGCGAATTTGGTTAATCGCTATGGGGACATATACCATTGCTCCCCGGCATCTCCGCTTTGCCATTAAGCTTGCATGCGCGGTGGTGCTGGCGCTGTTTGTCGGTTTCCATTTTCAGCTCGAAACGCCGCGCTGGGCGGTACTGACGGCAGCGATCGTCGCCGCCGGGCCGGCCTTTGCTGCTGGCGGCGAACCGTACTCTGGCGCGATCCGCTATCGCGGTATGTTGCGTATTGCCGGGACCTTTATTGGCTGTATTGCGGCGCTGGTTATCATCATCCTGATGATCCGCGCGCCTCTGCTGATGATGCTGGTCTGCTGTCTGTGGGCCGGGTTTTGTACCTGGGTTTCGTCGCTGGTCAAGGTCGAAAACTCCTATGCCTGGGGGCTGGCCGGGTACACCGCGCTGATTATCATTATTACCATCCATACCAATCCGATGCTGGCGCCGCAGTTTGCTGTCGAACGCTGCAGCGAAATTGTCATCGGTATTGTCAGCGCCATCGTCGCCGATCTCCTGTTTTCGCCGCGTTCGATTAAAAAAGAGATCGACCTCGAGCTCGATAATCTGCTAATTGCCCAGTATAAGCTGATGCAGTTATGCGTCGCGCACGGTGAAAAAGAGGAAGTGGATCAAGCCTGGGGAGCGCTGGTACGCCGCACTACGGCGCTGGAAGGTATGCGTAGTAACCTGATTATGGAATCCTCACGCTGGGCAAAGGCCAATCAGCGCCTGAAGGCGATCAACACCCTTTCGCTAACCCTTATCACCCAGGCTTGCGAAACCTATCTGATTCAGAACTCACGCCCGGAAATGGTCACGGACGACTATCGCGAGCTGTTCGCCGAGCCGGTTGAGACGGTGCAGGATGTTCACCAGCAGCTGAAGCGCATGCGCCGCTTCCTGACCTGGAAAGGCGAGCATAATACCCCGGTCACGATTTATAGCTGGGTGGGCGCCGCCACGCGTTACCTGCTGCTTAAGCGCGGCGTGGTGGGGAATACTAAAATCAGCCGTATCGAGGATGGCGTGTTGCGCGGCGAAACGGTGGTTAAAGTGGAGTCCGCCGAACGTCATCACGCGATGGTGAACTTCTGGCGCACCTCTGTCTCCTGTATTCTCGGAACGCTATTCTGGCTGTGGACGGGCTGGACCTCAGGCAGCGGCGCGATGGTAATGATCGCCGTGGTTACCGCGCTGGCGATGCGCCTGCCAAACCCGCGTATGGTGGCGATAGACTTCCTCTATGGCACCCTGGCGGCGTTACCGTTGGGCACCTTGTACTTCCTGGTGATCATGCCGGCGACGCAGCAGAGCATGCTGTTGCTTTGCATCAGCCTGGCGGCGATGGCGTTCTTTATCGGGATCGAAGTGCAAAAAAGGCGTCTCGGATCGCTGGGGGCGCTGGCGAGCACCATCAACATTCTGGTGCTGGATAACCCGATGCAGTTCCAGTTCAGCCAGTTCCTCGATAGCGCGCTGGGGCAGATCGTCGGCTGTTTCCTCGCTCTGATGGTTATTCTTATTGTCAGGGATAACTCCCGGGCCAGAACCGGTCGGGTGCTGCTGAACCAGTTTGTCTCCGCGGCGGTCTCTTCGCTGACCACCAACTCGGCGCGTCGCAAAGAGAATCATCTGCCCGCGCTCTATCAGCAGCTGTTTTTATTACTCAATAAATTCCCAGGTGACGTCGCCCGTTTCCGTCTGGCCTTGACGTTAATCATCGCCCATCAGCGCTTGCGCGATGCGCCCGTGCCGGTGAACGACGATCTCTCCGCCTTCCATCGTCAGCTGCGACGTACCGCGGACCATGTGATCTCCGCTGGCAGCGATGATAAGCGTCGGCGCTATTTTACCCAGCTGCTGGCGGAGCTTGATGTCTATCAGGAGAAGCTGCGGGTCTGGGAGGCCTCGCCGCAGGTCACCGAGCCGGTACGGCGACTGGTTGAGATGTTGCATAAGTACCAGCATGTGCTGACCAGCAGCTAACCCATAAACCGACGCCCAGGCGTCGGTTTTTTTATCGCTATACTTAACGGCGACAGAAAGAGAAGCGGGAGGGGCTGTCATGACCACCTATACGTTTGATTTTGACGAAATCGCCGAACAACAGGATTTCTACCGGGAGTTTTCCCGAACCTTCGAGCTGGCTCAGGATAAGGTCAACAACCTGGATTCGCTATGGGACGCAGTGACCGGTGGCCTGCTACCGCTGCCGCTGGATATTGAGTTCATCCATTTAAATGACAAGCAGCGCCGGCGCTTTGGCGCATTGATTTTATTGTTTGATGAAGCAGAGGAAGAGCTGGAGGGGGAGTTGCGTTTTAATGCCCGACAAGCATAAAAAAGCCCCCGGCAGGCGGGGGCAAGTCGTCGAAATAAGACGACGAGGGTTTATTTGTACAGCTCAGCGGTGGCGTGCCAGCTATCGCCGGTACGTGCTTCAATAATACGGTAGCTGCTGGCGCCTTCTTTCTCGGCTTTAGCCGCCAGTTCCTGACGCATGTCCATTGGCGCACTACCTACCTGGGATACGGAGATGGTGCCCATGGATTGCAGATTTTGGGCTTGCTCTGCGTTCACTTGCTGGACAGCCGCGCTGGCACCGAAAGAGAGAAGGGAAGCCAGGCCAAGGGATGCGATGATCATTGCGCGTTTCATAATCTTTACTCCAGTCTTTGTTTTGCCGCGGCGGGGCGATGTATGTCGCCGGGCCGCGGTAGAGAATTTTTGTCAGGTTAATCGTTGACGTCTAAAACTTATTTATACAGCTCAGCAGTGGCATGCCAGTGGTCGCCAGTGCGGGCTTCAATAATGCGGTAAGAAGAAGCCCCTTCTTCCTGCGCTTTTTTGTTCAGCATTTCATGCATATCCATCGGGGAAGATGCTACCGCGCCGACGGAAACCGTGCCGATGGCCTCGCGGCCCTGGGCCTGCTCGCTGTTGATAATATCAGCGGCGAAAGCGCCAAACGACACGACGGACAGGATGCTGATAGCAGCTACAGTGGTTTTGATTTTCATGATGTTCACCTCGTCGAATCTTTTTGTTGGGGGTCTTTGTTTCGTGACCCTCATCACAAAACCAAGTATACACTAATCACCAAAAATATTAATACCATGCTAATTGTTTTGTGCGTTAATAGTTACAATAGATTGCGCTTTTTATAACGGATAAGAATTAAAAATGACACGTTAGCGACAGCGATAAGATTTATTTCTAATAAATTCATAAAGGTATACGAATTTGATCTTTTGTGCGTTTTACGATTTTCGCGTTAGTAAAAGAACGTATAGACGGCGTAAATGACACTAAGTGTTAAATAGTTGTTGTGCCAGAAGGGGGGAGAGGCAAAAGAAAGGGGAGTCGCCCTCTGACGGTAGCCAGAGGGGAATTACTCAGAGTTCCTGCTCAAACAGAACCAGAATGGCGTCGTGCAGATCTTTCACCGTAAAACCGCGCGCAGGCGTGGTAAAGATGGTGTCATCCCCGGCGATACTGCCAAGAATGCCTTCCGCTTTGCCCAGCGAGTCGAGAAGACGGGCGATCAGCTGCGCGGCGCCGGGGCTGGTATGAATCACCACTACGGCATCGTTATAGTCGATATCCAGCACCAAATTCTTCAGCGGGCTGGAGGTGGTCGGTACCCCAAGCTCGGCAGGCAAGCAATAGACCATTTCCATTTTGGCGTTACGGGTACGCACCGCACCAAATTTGGTGAGCATGCGGGAAACCTTCGATTGGTTGATATTCTCGAAGCCCTCTTCCTGCAGCGCCTGGACGATCTCTCCCTGCGAGCTGAATTTCTCTTCTTTAAGCAGCGCTTTAAACGCTTTAACCAGTTCTTCTTGTTTTGCCGAACTTCGCATAAGTCACCCAGATTATGGTGGTAAAATCAACATCATTATGCATAACCATGAATTTTTATGCAAATAATCCGCGAAAGGATAGGTCAATAATGTTATGAAGGGGGCATATTTTAGCAAAAAAACCGTATAAGGAACATGTTCTCATCACAACGCTTAAAGCCATGTAAAAGTAAATGAAATGTTATTGAGTTGGTGTTGTTTTGCGCAACTGGCTGGGTGTATTGTAACCAATAGTCGATCCGGTACTTCGCTTTGCTGGATGGTCAGTCAGGAAGCATAAAGTGCGCCGCTGTTCTATTGCTACGCACAATAATGCATTCTTCAGCCATAATCATTGTAATTGTTCATCTTGTGAATTAAGGTCCAGGCGACGGAATAACGAAAGACTAAATTAACCATAATAAGGAGTTTAGGATGAAAGTTGCAGTCCTTGGCGCTGCCGGTGGTATCGGCCAGGCGCTTGCCCTACTACTTAAGACCCAACTGCCTTCAGGTTCAGAGCTCTCGTTGTACGACATCGCTCCGGTTACGCCGGGCGTGGCGGTAGATCTAAGTCATATCCCCACAGATGTAAAAATTAAAGGATTTTCCGGTGAAGACGCTACTCCGGCGCTGGAAGGCGCGGATGTAGTGCTGATCTCCGCGGGCGTGGCGCGTAAGCCCGGCATGGATCGTTCCGACCTGTTTAATGTGAATGCGGGTATCGTGAAGAACCTCGTGCAGCAGATTGCCAAAACCTGCCCGCAGGCCTGCATCGGCATTATCACCAACCCGGTGAATACCACCGTGGCTATCGCCGCCGAAGTACTGAAAAAAGCCGGCGTGTACGATAAAAACAAACTGTTCGGCGTTACCACGCTGGACATCATCCGTTCCAATACCTTTGTGGCGGAGCTGAAAGGTAAATCGGCAACCGAGGTGGAAGTCCCGGTCATTGGTGGTCACTCCGGGGTCACCATTCTGCCTTTACTGTCGCAGATCCCCGGCGTCAGCTTTAGCGATCAGGAAATTGCCGACCTGACTAAACGTATTCAGAACGCCGGTACCGAAGTCGTGGAAGCGAAAGCGGGCGGCGGGTCGGCGACCTTGTCGATGGGCCAGGCGGCTGCCCGTTTTGGTCTCTCTCTGGTTCGCGCCATGCAGGGGGAAAAAGGCGTGGTGGAGTGCGCCTACGTGGAAGGCGACGGCCACTATGCGCGTTTCTTCTCCCAGCCGCTGCTGCTGGGGAAAAACGGCGTGGAAGAGCGACAGTCTATCGGCAAACTCAGCGCCTTTGAACAGCAGGCGCTGGAGGGCATGCTGGACACCCTGAAGAAAGATATCGCGCTCGGCGAAGACTTCGTCAACAAGTAATCTCGCCCTAACAGAAGAGCCGGAACCGCAGTTCCGGCTTTTTATTGTCCAGCATTCATGGAAACCGGGTTTCTGGTCAGATTCCCGGCCGGTCCGGTATTTAGCGATTAACGTGGCTCCCCAAACGGGGAGCCGTTTAGTTGGTGGCCGGGTATTCCTGGACGGCGATATGGAGCGTGATTTTCTTATCATCACGCATGATGACCACCGGAATTTCCGATCCCGGGCGGATCTCGGCCACCTGATCCATCGTCTCCAGTGCCGAGACGGCGGGTTTGTCATTCACGGAGATGATTACGTCGTTGGCGCGGATCCCGGCTTGCGCCGCTGGACCGTCCGGGGCGACATCGTTAACGACGATCCCCTGAATCTGATCGATCCCTCCGCCCTGCGCGTGCAGCGGGGCGATCTCCCGGCCGCTAATGCCGATATAGCCGCGGATCACCCGGCCATCGCGGATCAGTTTATCCATAATTTTGGTCGCTAACTGGAACGGGATCGCAAAGCCAATGCCTTCCGGCGTTTCGCCGTCATTGCTCTTGTCAAAGGAGAGGGTGTTAATCCCCATCAGCTCGCCGAGAGAGTTCACCAGCGCCCCGCCGGAGTTACCGTGGTTGATCGAGGCGTCAGTCTGCAGGAAGTTCTGGCGGCCGGTCGGATTGAGGCCAATGCGCCCTGTGGCGCTGATAATCCCCTGGGTGATGGTCTGCCCCAGGTTATAAGGGTTGCCAATCGCCAGCACCACGTCGCCGATGTGCGGCGTGCGTTTCGGATTGATCGGGATCACCGGCAGCCCGCCGGTAGCATTGATCTTGAGCACGGCGAGATCGGTGAGGGAATCGGATCCTACCAGCAGCGCTTCGAAGACGCGGCCGTCCTGCAGGGCGACGATAATCTGATCGGCATCGTTGATAACATGCTTGTTGGTCAGGATATAGCCGCGCTGATCCATAATCACCCCTGAGCCAAGCGTCAGCTGATTATGGCTGGTGCTGTTCAGGGCGCGGTTATAGACGTTCACCACGGCGGGCGCCGCGCGGCGCACCGCGGCGTTATAGCTCGCCGGGGAGTCGTCTGCCGTATCGTTCTGGGTAGTCGGCGCCAACTGCCACTGGCGCAGCGAGGGCATCAGGGCCAGCAGCAGACCCCCGACAAGCAAACCGATGAGTACTGAACGTAATAACTTTCCAGGCATGATGCAGATATCGTTAATGAATGGTCAGGCGCAGCATAGCATGAGTTGTCCGGACATCGCACATGGCGGCGATGCCCGGAGAGACAATCAGCGCAGCAGCAGATAGATGCTTTCGTTGCCGCGGATCACGTTCAGGGCGATGACCGGCGGTTTGCCTTCGAGCGCTTTGCGCAGTTCGGCAATCGAGTGAATACGCTGCCGGTTAAGGCCAATGATAATGTCATCCTTATGCAGACCGACCTGGGCGGCGGCGCTGCCTTTATCCACATTATCGATCACCACTCCTTTGGTGCCATCTTTCATCTGGCCGTCGCTGAACGAGGCCCCCTGCAGCGCCGGGATAATCAGTTCCGCGCTGGCGGTTGAGGAGGTGCTCTTATCCAGGGTCACTTCGACATCGACCGGCTTTCCGTCGCGCAGCAGGCCCAGTTTGACCTTGGTACCCGGTTCGGTGGTGGCGATCCGCGAACGCAGTTCGGCGAAACTGTTCAGCGGTTTGCCGTTCAGACTCACGATGACGTCCCCGGATTTAATCCCCGCTTTGGCGGAGCCGGAGTTTGGCAGGACTTCACTGACGAAGGCGCCGCGCTGAACGTTGAGATTCATCGCTTTGGCGATGTCGGCGCTCATTTCCATGCCTTTAATGCCCAACAGGCCGCGCTTGATTTCGCCAAACTGAATAAGCTGGTCGGCGAGGGTTTTCGCCATATTGCTTGGAATGGCAAAGCCGATGCCGATGCTGCCGCCGCCCGGCGCGAGGATCGCGGTGTTGATCCCGATAAGCTCGCCGTTGAGGTTCAGCAGCGCGCCGCCGGAGTTGCCGCGGTTAATCGAGGCGTCGGTCTGAATGAAATTCTCCAGCCCTTCAAGGTTCAAGCCGCTGCGGCCAAGGGCAGAGATAATGCCGGATGTGGCGGTCTGGCCAAGGCCGAACGGGTTGCCGACGGCGACGGCGAAGTCGCCGACGCGAAGTTTATCAGAGTCAGCAATGGCGATTTGCGTCAGGTGGTCTGGCTTAATCAGCTGCAGCAGAGCGATATCGCTCTGTTCATCGCTCCCGACCAGTTTGGCATCGAACTCACGGCCATCGTTCAGCTGGACGCTGATCTTCTGCGCCTGATTGATGACGTGGTTATTGGTCAGCACATAGCCTTTCGCCGCGTCGATGATAACGCCGGAGCCGAGCCCTTCAAACGGCTGCGCCTGCTCCTGCGGGGCGTTATCGCCAAAATATTTTTTCAGCTCTTCCGGCATATTGAGCGTCGGCGAGGCAGTGCCTTCCACCTGTACGCTAACCACCGCCGGCAGAACCTTTTCCAGCATCGGCGCCAGGCTTGGTAACGCGCCCTGGCCGGGCACCTGAGTCGGTAAGGATGCCGCTGCCGGAGGCAGGACCGACAACGATAACCCAATGCTTAACGCTAACGCACTCAACAGCAAAGTCTGTTTCTTCATTAGATGCTGGCTCTCGTAACCTGAGGTGTATGGAAAAATGTCCTGAATAACCTGATGTTATTGAATTTTTGCACAGGTAACAACGTGGGGACTGGTTTAAATTGTAGCCGGGAAGTGGGGGAAGGAGCGGGCGCGACGGGCGCGCCCGGAGAATATTTTAATCGCAGCGAGGCTTAATCGCGTTTTGCGCCTCCGCGCAGTAAACCGGATGCGCCCTCGGAGTAGTCGCGCGGCATCTGGACCGGCGCCTGATCGTTGCTGGCTTCAGACTCTTCCAGACGGTTGCGGAACGGGTTGGCGTCTGCCATCGAGTCCGGCAGCAGGTTGTTAGAGCTTTTCGCCATATGCTGATATAGCTGACGATAGTCGTGCGCCATGTTATCCAGCAGTTCGGCGCTACGCGCAAAGTGGCTCACCAGCTCTTCACGGTACTCTTCAAGCTCGGCTTTATTCTTTTCCAGTTCGTACTGCAGCGCCTGCTGTTGGCGCAGTTTGCGGTTGCCGAAACGCATGGCGACGGCACCAATGATGATACCGACGACTAACCCAATTAGCGCGTATTCCCAGGTCATGAACATCTCCCGTTGTATTGTGGTTCCGTAGGGTGGCTCTTAGGCTCTCCGCCTGCGCCCGATAGTGCCACTATAACCGCTAATTCCACAGAAGTGGAATCCTGGCGTATCATCGCGTAGTGTAGAACGGCCTTTTTTTCGTCAATCGTGAGCTTCGGCATTACGGTTTTCAAGGAATAACAATTAGATCATGCAAAGCCTGTCTCCAACATCGCGTTACCTTTTAGCCCTGAAAGAGGGCAGCCATCAACCCGACGACGTCCAGCAAGAAGCGGTGAGCCGCCTTGATACCATTTACCAGGAACTGCAGACGCAGCCCGCGCCGGTCGCGTCAGGCGGCGGTTTGCGCGCGAAATTCGGCAAACTGCTGGGTAAGCGCGAGCCGGCTGCCGGGACGGCACCTGTCCGCGGCCTGTATATGTGGGGCGGCGTGGGGCGAGGCAAAACCTGGCTGATGGACCTGTTTTACCAGAGCCTGCCAGGCGAGCGTAAACAGCGCCTGCATTTCCATCGTTTCATGCTGCGCGTACACGAAGAGCTGACCACCCTGCAGGGACATAGCGACCCGCTGGAGATCGTCGCCGACCGCTTTAAAGCGGAAACCGACGTGCTCTGTTTCGACGAGTTTTTTGTCTCCGATATTACCGACGCCATGCTGTTGGGCGGGCTGATGAAAGCCCTGTTCGCCCGCGGCATCACCCTGGTGGCGACCTCCAATATTCCGCCGGATGAACTCTATCGCAATGGCCTGCAGCGGGCCCGTTTTCTACCGGCGATCGACGCCATCAAGCAGCATTGCGATATTATGAACGTCGATGCCGGCATCGATTATCGGCTGCGTACCCTGACGCAGGCGCACCTGTGGCTGTCGCCGCTGAATAACGACACCCGCGAACAGATGGATAAATTGTGGCTCGCGCTGGCGGGCGCGCCGCGCGCTGCCGGGCCGACGCTGGAGATTAACCATCGCGAGCTGCCTACCCTCGGCGTAGAAAACCAGACGCTGGCGGCGTCATTCGCCACGCTATGCGTGGATGCGCGCAGCCAGCATGACTATATCGCGCTCTCCCGACTGTTCCATACGGTGATGCTGTTCGACGTGCCGGTGATGACCGCGCAGCTGGAGAGCGAGGCCCGCCGCTTTATCGCTCTGGTGGATGAGTTCTACGAGCGCCATGTAAAGCTGGTGGTCAGCGCGGCAGTACCGCTGTACGACATTTACCAGGGCGAGCGGCTGAAGTTTGAGTTCCAGCGCTGTCTCTCGCGTCTGCAGGAGATGCAGAGCGAAGAGTACCTCAAACGTCCGCATATGCCCTGACAGGGGACTTTTTCAGGCGGATTCAGGGCCGCAAGGCCGCCCCGGGCGCGGCCTGAAAAATCTCATAAAGGGGTCGATCTTTGACCCCGACTTCTCTATAATCTTGCGACCCCACGTTACGAGAAGGTTTTTTTCCCGAAACTTTCTATGCGCCGGCATAGGCTATTCGAAGGGGTAGGTTTGCTGGACAATGTCGTGTGAACCTCAACTGACTAAACGTTTGGGTGTTCACCAACGTGTAACTTATTATTTGGGTAAGCTTTTAATGAAAACTTTTACAGCTAAACCAGAAACCGTAAAACGCGACTGGTATGTTGTTGACGCGACCGGTAAAACTCTGGGCCGTCTGGCTACTGAACTGGCTCGTCGCCTGCGCGGTAAGCACAAAGCGGAATACACTCCGCACGTTGATACCGGTGATTACATCATCGTTCTGAACGCAGAAAAAGTTGCTGTTACCGGCAACAAGCGCGAAGACAAAATGTACTACCACCACACCGGCCACATCGGTGGTATCAAAGAAGCGACCTTTGAAGAGATGATTGCCCGCCGTCCTGAGCGTGTGATTGAAATCGCGGTTAAAGGCATGCTGCCAAAAGGCCCGCTGGGTCGTGCTATGTACCGTAAACTGAAAGTTTACGCGGGTAACGAGCACAACCACGCGGCACAGCAACCGCAAGTTCTTGACATCTAATCGGGATTATAGGCAATGGCTGAAAATCAATACTACGGCACTGGTCGCCGCAAAAGTTCCGCAGCTCGCGTTTTCATCAAACCGGGCAACGGTAAAATCGTTATCAACCAGCGTTCTCTGGAACAGTACTTCGGTCGTGAAACTGCCCGCATGGTAGTTCGTCAGCCGCTGGAACTGGTCGACATGGTTGAGAAACTGGATCTGTACATCACTGTTAAAGGTGGTGGTATCTCTGGTCAGGCTGGTGCGATCCGTCACGGTATCACCCGCGCTCTGATGGAGTACGACGAGTCCCTGCGTTCCGAACTGCGTAAAGCTGGCTTCGTTACTCGTGACGCTCGTCAGGTTGAACGTAAGAAAGTCGGTCTGCGTAAAGCACGTCGTCGTCCGCAGTTCTCCAAACGTTAATTGTTTTCTGCTCACGCAGAACAATTTGCGAAAAAACCCGCTTCGGCGGGTTTTTTTATGGATAAAACGGCTGTTATCCACAAGCATAGCGCCGGTTCTCGCCACTTTTTCAGCATTTCCAGAATCCCCTCACCACAACGTCTTCAAAATCTGGTAAACTATCATCCAATTTTCTGCCCAAATGCTGGTGATTGTTCATTTTTTGTTTTATTCGTGAACGAAGGTGACATCGCGCTAATGGGGTTTTTACATCTGGCTGGTCATGAGTGGCCGGCAGCAGTACAAAATTCTGAATATACCTGGAGGTTTTCATGGCTGTCGCTGCCAACAAACGTTCGGTAATGACGCTGTTTTCTGGTCCTACTGACATCTATAGCCATCAGGTCCGCATTGTGCTGGCCGAGAAGGGTGTCAGTTTTGAGATAGAGCACGTGGAGAAGGATAACCCGCCTCAGGATCTGATTGACCTCAACCCGAATCAAAGCGTACCGACGCTGGTGGATCGTGAGCTCACTCTGTGGGAATCCCGCATCATTATGGAGTATCTGGATGAGCGTTTCCCGCACCCGCCGTTAATGCCGGTTTATCCGGTGGCGCGTGGTGAAAGCCGCCTGTATATGCAACGTATCGAGAAGGACTGGTATTCGCTGATGAACACCATCCAGAGCGGTACCGCAGCGCAAGCTGATGCTGCGCGTAAGCAGCTGCGTGAAGAATTGCTGGCCATCGCGCCGGTCTTCACCCAGAAACCTTACTTCCTGAGCGATGAGTTCAGCCTGGTGGACTGCTACCTGGCGCCGCTGCTGTGGCGTCTGCCGGTTCTTGGTGTGGAGCTGGTTGGCGCTGGCGCGAAAGAGCTCAAAGGCTATATGACTCGCGTATTTGAGCGTGATTCCTTCCTCGCTTCTTTAACTGAAGCCGAGCGTGAAATGCGCCTCGGTCGGGGCTAAATAATGGATGTATCACAGCTGACGCCGCGTCGCCCGTATCTGTTACGGGCGTTTTATGACTGGCTGCTGGATAACCAGCTGACGCCGCACCTGGTGGTGGATGTGACGCTGCCGGGCGTGCTCGTGCCGATGGAGTACGCGCGCGATGGGCAAATCGTTCTCAATATTGCCCCGCGTGCGGTAGGCAATCTCGAGCTGGCGAACGACGAAGTGCGCTTCAACGCGCGCTTTGGCGGGGTACCACGCAACGTGTCTGTCCCGCTGGCTGCGGTACTCGCCATCTACGCCCGTGAGAACGGCGCTGGTACGATGTTCGAACCGGAAGCGGCCTATGACGAAGACGTCAGCAGCCTCAACGATGATGACGTCGCGCCGGAGAGTGAAAGCGAAACGGTGATGTCGGTGATCGATGGCGATAAGCCGGATAATCACGACGACGATCCTGACGACACGCCGCCGCCGCGCGGTGGTCGCCCGGCGCTGCGCGTGGTGAAGTAAATCCCTTCTCTGACAGGCCCTGCGGGGCCTGTTTTTTTGTCTGTCCGCTTTGTTAACTCTGCCACAAACGAGGCGTCCCATGGCTGGTATCGTCATCGCCACAGGTAGTTTTTAGGGAGCAGACATGTCTTTACTCGCACAACTGGACCAGCGTATCCGTCATCATGGCGGATTAATTGTCTCCTGCCAGCCGGTGCCGGGCAGTCCGCTGGATAATCCCGCTATCGTCGCGGCAATGGCGCTGGCGGCTGAGCAGGCGGGAGCGGTAGCGCTGCGCATCGAAGGCCTGGCCAACCTGCAGGCCGTTCGTCCGTTAGTGACGGTGCCCGTTATTGGGTTGATCAAACGCGATTTGCCCGATAGCCCGGTGCGTATTACGCCATGGCTGGAAGATATCGACGCGCTGGCGCAGGGCGGAGCGGATATTATTGCTATTGACGGCACCCAGCGTCAGCGTCCGGCGTCAGTGTCGGCGCTATTAGCAGAAATTCATCAGCTGGGGAAAGTGGCGATGGCCGATTGCTCATCTCTCGACGATGCCCTCGAGTGCTGGCAGTTGGGGGCTGAGATTGTCGGCACGACTCTCTCCGGCTATACCGCAGAGGAGACGCCGGATGAGCCGGATCTGGCGCTGGTGCAATGCCTGAGCGCGGCGGGCTGCAGAGTGATTGCCGAAGGGCGCTATAACACGCCTGCCCAGGCGGCGGAGGCGATGCGCTGCGGCGCGTGGGCGGTGACCGTCGGCTCGGCGATTACCCGCCTGGAGCATATCTGCGGCTGGTATAATACGGCGCTGAAAGCGGCGGTTTGCCCGGCGAATGAGCAATAAAAAAGCCCGATGACGTTAACCATCGGGCTTTTATGCGTGAGGTTCCGGACCTAATCAGACTTCAAGGTAGTTGAGGATCCCGTCCGCCGCTTTACGGCCTTCGGCAATCGCGGTGACCACCAGATCGGAACCGCGAACGATATCGCCACCGGCGAAGATTTTCGGGTTGCTGGTCTGGAAGGCGTTTTCGCTGCCTTCCGGGGCGATAATACGGCCCTGGGAGTCCAGCTCGACGCTGTGCTTCGCCAGCCACTCCATGCTGTGCGGACGGAAGCCAAACGCCATGACTACGGCGTCAGCCGGCACCACGTGCTCAGAGCCGGGGACGATCTCCGCGCGGCGGCGGCCCTTCGCATCCGGCTGGCCCATTTCGGTGCGCGCCATCTTCACGCCGCAAACCTTACCGTTGGCATTCACTTCCACGCCCAGCGGCTGGACGTTAAACTGGAACTCAACGCCTTCTTCGCGCGCGTTTTTCACTTCGCGTTTTGAGCCGGGCATGTTCTCTTCGTCACGGCGATAGGCGCAGATCACGTGCGCCGCATTCTGACGGACGGAGGTGCGTACGCAGTCCATCGCAGTGTCGCCACCGCCGAGCACCACCACGCGTTTGCCTTCCATGCTGACATAGGGCTCATCGGCGGTTTCACCAAAGCCCATGATCTGCTTAGTGTTAGCGATCAGGAACGGCAGCGCGTCGTAAACACCCGGGGCGTCTTCGTTGTCCAGTCCACCGCGCATCGACTGATAGGTCCCGACGCCGAGGAACACCGCATCGTACTCCTTCAGCAGGTCATCGAGCTGCACGTCGCGGCCCACTTCGGTATTGAGTTTGAACTCAATGCCCATGCCGGTGAAGATCTCCCGGCGGCGGGTCATCACCTCTTTTTCCAGCTTGAACGCCGGGATACCGAAGGTCAGCAGGCCGCCGATTTCCGGATGGCGGTCAAATACCACCGCCTTGACGCCGTTACGGGTCAGCACGTCGGCGCAGGCGAGGCCCGCCGGGCCAGCTCCGATGATCGCGACGGTTTTACCGGTCGGCTTCACGTCGGAGAGATCCGGACGCCAGCCCATCTCGAATGCCTTATCGTTGATATAGCGTTCGATGTTGCCGATGGTCACCGCGCCGAACTCATCGTTCAGCGTACAGGAGCCTTCACACAGGCGGTCCTGCGGGCAGACGCGCCCGCAGACTTCCGGCAGAGTGTTGGTTTGATGCGACAGCTCGGCCGCTTCAAAAATACGCCCCTCGTTGGCCAGCTTCAGCCAGTTCGGGATGTAGTTATGCACCGGGCACTTCCATTCGCAGTACGGGTTGCCACAGGAGAGGCAGCGATCCGCCTGCGCCTTGGCCTGGCCTTCTGAAAACGGCTCGTAAATTTCCACAAACTCAATTTTACGGATCTTCAGCGGTTTCTTTGGCGGATCAACGCGCTGCAGGTCGATAAATTGATAAACGTTCTGACTCATCTTAACCCCTTACTGCGCCTGCACCCGCAGCTCAGCTGCGGAACGACTACGGTGACCCAACAGTGCTTTAACATCGCTGGACTTTGGTTTAACCAGCGCAAACTTCGCGGAGAAGGCCGGCCAGTTGGCGAGGATCTCTTCGCCGCGTTGCGAACCGGTAAGCTGTACGTGCTCGGTGATTAAACCGCGCAGGTGCTCTTCATGGATGGCCAGAGAATCAACGTCCAGCACTTCCACCAGCTCCGGGTTCACGCGTTTGCGGAAGTCGCCATCTTCATCCAGGACATAGGCAAAGCCGCCGGTCATCCCTGCGCCAAAGTTGACGCCGGTTTTTCCGAGCACGCAGACGATGCCGCCGGTCATATATTCGCAGCCGTTGTCGCCGATGCCTTCCACCACGGTGATGGCGCCGGAGTTACGCACGGCGAAACGCTCGCCCGCGCGGCCTGCGGCGTACAGACGACCACCGGTCGCGCCGTACAGGCAGGTGTTGCCGATAATACTGGCTTCATGGCTGCGGAACGCAGAGCCCACCGGCGGACGAATGGCCAGCAGACCGCCCGCCATGCCTTTCCCGACGTAGTCGTTGGCGTCGCCAGTCAGATGCAGTTCCACGCCGCCGGCGTTCCACACGCCGAAGCTCTGGCCCGCGGTGCCGCTAAAGTGAGCGACGATCGGGTCGCCCGCCAGTCCCTGGTCGCCATGGGTCTGGGCGATATACCCGGACAGCGAGGCCCCCACGGAGCGGTCGGTGTTGCGGATATCAAACCAGAACGTCTTGCTCTGCTTTTCATCCACGTACGGTTTCGCCTGCTGCAGCAGCTGGGCGTTGAGCACGCCGTTATCGAACGGTGGGTTGTTCTCGGTGCAGTACAGCGCTTTGCCCGGATGCGGCTCTGCGGTCTCCAGCAGTTTACCCAGATCCAGTTTCTGCTGCTTGGCGGTGAACCCATCCAGCTCTTTGAGCAGATCGGTGCGGCCAATCAGATCCACCAGACGCTTGACGCCCAGCTGGGCCATCAGCTCGCGGGTCTCACGGGCGATAAATTCAAAGTAGTTGGTCACTTTGAACGGCAGACCGTGATAGTGATTCTTACGCAGTTTGTCATCCTGGGTCGCCACGCCGGTAGCGCAGTTGTTCAGGTGGCAAATACGCAGGTATTTACAGCCCAGCGCGACCATCGGGCCGGTACCGAAACCGAAGCTCTCCGCGCCGAGGATCGCCGCTTTGATGATATCGAGACCGGTTTTCAGGCCGCCATCCACCTGCAGACGGATCTTATGACGTAGACCGTTAGCGACCAGCGCCTGCTGGGTTTCCACCAGGCCGAGCTCCCACGGACAGCCGGCATATTTCACCGAAGAGAGCGGGCTCGCCCCGGTGCCGCCGTCGTAGCCGGCGATGGTGATCAGGTCGGCATAGGCTTTGGCCACGCCGGTGGCGATGGTGCCAACGCCCGGCTCAGAAACCAGTTTGACCGAAATCATCGCTTTCGGATTGACCTGCTTGAGGTCGAAAATCAGCTGCGCCAGATCCTCGATAGAGTAGATATCGTGGTGCGGCGGCGGGGAAATCAGCGTGACGCCCGGTACCGAATAGCGCAGTTTAGCGATGTACGGGGTGACTTTATCACCCGGCAGCTGGCCACCTTCACCCGGTTTCGCCCCCTGGGCGACTTTGATCTGGATGACGTCGGCATTGACCAGGTAGGCTGGCGTGACGCCGAAGCGGCCGGACGCGACCTGCTTGATGCGCGACACTTTATTAGTGCCGTAGCGCGCCGGGTCTTCACCGCCTTCACCGGAGTTGGAGAAGCCGCCGATGCTGTTCATCGCTTCCGCCAGCGACTCGTGCGCTTCCGGGCTCAGGGCGCCGATCGACATCGCCGCGGTATCGAAGCGTTTAAACAGCTCCTTCGCCGGCTCTACTTCGTCGATGCTGATAGCGTCTTCGCCTGGGTTGAGCGCCAGCAGGTCGCGCAGCGTGGCCGCTGGACGTTCGTTAACCAATTTCGCGTATTGTTGATAATCGCTGTATTCGCCGCTCTGCACGGCCTGCTGCAGGGTGCGCACCACGTCCGGGTTGTAGGCATGATATTCGCCGCCGTGCACATATTTCAGCAAACCGCCCTGGGCCAGCGGCTTACGCGCCAGCCAGGCGCGTTTCGACAGATTCAGCAGATCCTGCTGGAAGTCGTCGAAGCTGGCGCCGCCGATGCGGCTGACCACGCCCTGGAAGCAGAGCTCGGAGACATCGCGATGCAGACCGACCGCTTCGAACAGCTTCGAGCAGCGGTAGGAGGCGATGGTCGAGATCCCCATCTTGGACATGATCTTATACAGACCTTTATTGATACCGTTGCGATAGTTCAGCATCACCGCACGGTACGGTTTATCGATGGCTTTGCTGTCGACCAGCTTCGCCAGCGTTTCGTAGGCGAGGTATGGATAGATAGCCGTCGCCCCAAAGCCGAGCAGCACGGCGAAGTGGTGCGGATCGCGGGCGCTGGCGGTTTCAACGATGATGTTGGCATCGCAGCGCAGGCTTTTATCGACCAGACGGGTCTGGATCGCGCCAACGGCCATCGGCGCCGGTACCGGCAGACGGTCTTTGGCGATGTTGCGGTCAGAGAGCACCAGCAGCACGGTGCCGTCGCGCACCATTTGCTCCGCTTTATCGCACAGCGCTTTCACCGTCTCGCTGAGGGAGGCCTCTGCCGGGTTGAACGTGATATCGAGGACGTCGGCGCGATAGTGCTCTTCTTCCATCGTCGTCAGCTGTTTAAAATCGGAGTACAGCAGGATCGGCGATTTGAAGCTCAGACGATGCGCCTGGCCTTCCGCTTCGCAGAAGACGTTCATTTCGCGACCGATGCTGGTAGCCAGCGACATGACGTGCGCTTCGCGCAGCGGGTCGATCGGCGGGTTAGTCACCTGGGCGAACTGCTGACGGAAGTAATCGTAGATAATGCGCGGCTGGCTGGAGAGCACGGCGAAAGGCGTGTCATCGCCCATCGAACCGACTGCTTCCTGGCCATTTTCGCCGAGCACGCGCAGGACGGAGTCCAGCTCTTCCGCGCTGTAGTTAAACTGTTTCTGGTAGCTGGCGAGCGTGTCGTCATCCAGCTGGCGGCTGCCAACCTCTTCGTCCGGCAGATCTTCGAACGGCACCAGGCGACGAACGTTTTTCTCCATCCACTCTTTATACGGGTGGCGGCTCTTCAGATCGTCATCGGTTTCCGCTGAGTGCAGAATGCGTCCGGCACGGGTATCGATAACCATCAGCTCGCCCGGGCCCACGCGGCCTTTCTCGACCACTTCGTCAGGCTGGTAATCCCAGATGCCGACTTCGGAGGCGCAGGTGATGAGCTTATCTTTGGTAATGACGTAGCGCGCCGGGCGCAGACCGTTACGGTCGAGGTTACAGGCCGCGTAGCGGCCATCGGACATGACGATGCCCGCCGGGCCGTCCCACGGCTCCATATGCATGGAGTTAAAGTCGAAGAACGAACGCAGCTCCGGATCCATATCCGGGTTGTTCTGCCAGGCTGGCGGCACCAGCAGACGCATGGCGCGCACGATGTCCATCCCGCCGGCCAGCAGCAGCTCCAGCATGTTGTCCATGGAACTGGAGTCGGAGCCGGTTTCGTTAACGAACGGCGCGGCGTCGTGCAGGTCTGGGATCAGCGGGGTCTGGAACTTATAGGTACGGGCGCGGGCCCACTGGCGGTTGCCGGTAATGGTGTTAATTTCACCGTTGTGCGCCAGGTAGCGGAACGGCTGCGCCAACGGCCAGCGTGGTACGGTGTTGGTGGAGAAGCGCTGGTGGAACAGGCAGATAGCCGACTCCAGGCGCAGGTCCGCGAGGTCCAGGTAGAAGCGCGGCAAATCCGCCGGCATACACAGACCTTTATAGATGTTGACCAGATTGGACAAGCTACAAACGTAGAAATCCTTGTCTTCCTGCAGGCGTTTTTCAATGCGACGACGCGCAATAAACAGACGGCGCTCCATATCGCGCGGGCGCCAGCCAGCCGGGGCGTTGACAAAGATTTGCTCAATACGGGGCAGCGAGGAGAGGGCGATTTCACCGAGCACGCCTTCGTTGGTCGGCACATCGCGCCAGCCGACAATCGACAGGGTCTCAAGCTGAAGTTCTTCTTCAACGATGCGGCGCGCCGCTTTAGCCAGCTCAGGATCTTTATTCAGGAACAGCATCCCAACGGCGTAGTTTTTGGCTAAACGCCAGCCGCGCTCTTCGGCAACGATGCGGAAGAAACGATCGGGTTTTTGCAGCAGCAGACCGCAACCGTCGCCGGTTTTACCATCGGCAAGGATTGCGCCACGGTGCTGCATGCGGGCCAGTGCGTGTATTGCGGTTCGCACTACCTTGTGGCTAGGTTCGCCTTCTATGTGGGCGATCAGGCCGAAACCACAGTTATCCCTCTCAAGGGATTTGTCGTACAACATATCAGTGAACCTCCCCAGGCTCTACGGACACCCTCCGATACCGATTGCGCACAGGCACAGAAAGAGCATGGCGACGGGGTTTACACCTCGCATTCGCCCTCTTTAAATCCTTTTCGCATCGGTACACAAGTTTGAGGACTTGCTGTTAAGAGGGAATCTCAATTACTGCATAAATATGATGAGCAGAGTGCTCATCCAGAAAGCTTCCAGCGGATTCCCAACTTATCGGGAATCCACACTTACGTCAAATGGCAATCTTATTAATACAAAAATGTGCTATACACAAGTTAACTAATTGTTATTAAATAAAATAATGGCAATTTTTATGCTTTGAATACGCCTGCTGGTGGTGCGGCTAGTGTGATCTGTCTCACTGTGCACGCGGCTTTGCATTACCAATATGCGCTGAAATACATTTCATTATTAGCATATTTGACTGCAATATTTTTAACTACTGGACATTAATACCGTTTTTTACCAGAAAGCAGATTAGGGCAATGCTAAGATAAAATATAAGGAAAACTCATCACCTGGGGGTTGAATGAAATTGCAGTAATCTTGATTGTTTATGCAATAGGGTTGATCGCCGCGCTGACGATTGATCCAGGTCATCGCCGTCGGTGACGAAAAGTGGCAGGCTTGGCCCCCTTTGTTGAGGGCGGTCTATCAGATTATGCAGTTACAGAAATTAGTCAATATGTTTGGTGGGGATCTTATGCGTCGCTATGGCGAAAAGGTCCATAAGCTAACGCTGCACGGCGGTTTTAGCTGCCCAAACCGCGACGGCACGCTGGGCCGCGGCGGTTGCACTTTCTGTAACGTGGCATCGTTTGCCGATGAGGCGCAGCAGCATCGCTCTATCGCCGAACAGCTCGCTCATCAGGCGCAGCTCGTCAACCGGGCGAAGCGCTATCTGGCCTATTTTCAGGCCTACACCAGCACCTTCGCTGAAGTGCAGGTGCTCCGTTCAATGTATCGTCAGGCCGTCAGTGCCGCAAATATCGTTGGCCTGTGCGTCGGCACCCGCCCGGACTGCGTTCCGCAGGCGGTCCTTGACCTGCTGAGTGAATACCATCAGCAAGGGTATGAGGTATGGCTGGAGCTGGGGCTGCAAACTGCTCATGACAAGACCCTGCACCGCATTAACCGTGGACACGATTTCGCCTGTTATCAGCGTACCGCGCGCCTGGCGCGAGAGCGGGGGCTGAAAGTCTGTGCGCATCTGATCGTCGGTCTGCCCGGAGAGAGCCAGGGGCATTGTCTGCAGACGCTGGAGCAGGTAGTGGCGACCGGCGTGGATGGGATCAAATTGCATCCACTGCATATTGTGAAAGGCAGCATTATGGCCAAAGCGTGGCAGGCCGGGCGTCTCGATGGCATTGAGCTGGAGGCGTATACCGTCACCGCTGGAGAGATGATCCGCCATACGCCGCCGGAGGTGATCTACCACCGTATTTCCGCCAGCGCCCGTCGGCCCACGCTGTTGGCGCCGCTGTGGTGTGAAAATCGCTGGACCGGCATGGTTGAACTGGATCGTTATCTGAATCAGCAGGGCGCTCAGGGCTCGGCGCTGGGCCGTAGCTGGGTTGCTCCCCAGGCTGAGTGAGAAGTACGAGCGTGATGTCCGGAACAATGCCGGACATCGCGCTCCTGCCATTTATGCCTGGCTGGCTTTCATCGTCACACGCGGAGTTTTGATCACGAACAGCACCAGCAGGGCGCCAAGCGCGGCGATAGTGCCGGCGAGTACGAAAGCGCTGTCAAATTTACCAGTAGACTGCACGATATAGCCGGTAACAATCGGCCCCACGATGCCGGAGACGCTGCCGATAAGATGGATAAAGCCGCTGGCGCCGCCGACGCGGGATTTATGCACCACGTCCTGGATAATCGCCCAGTAGATCGCCCCGGTTACATAGAGGAAAAAGATGGAGACCGACATCAGCAGAACGGCAGGCACGACGCTGCTGACGGTACCCGCCAGTCCCACGCAGATAGCGGCCATCAGCAGGCATACCACCAGCACAATTTTGCGCGACAGCAGCAGGCGCCCGGTGAGTTTAAAAATTTTATCGGAAATATAGCCCCCAAGCGCCAGACCGACAAAGCCGACTATCCATGGGATCATAGTGGTAAGGCTCATCTGTTTAATATCCAGATGGTGCTGTTGTACCAGATAGGACGGGAACCAGCTGAGAAAGAAAAACAGAATATAGTTGTAGCAGAAGAAGGCAAAGGCCGTTACCAGAATAATTGGCTGTTTCAAATAATAACCCAGCGAGTGAGCTGTTTGATTTTCTATTGTTTCCAGCGCGACTTCTTCTTCTTTCATTTTATTAATCAGCTTAAGTTCTTCCTGGCTGACTTTTTTGTGCTTTTCGGGCGAATTAGCGGCAATGAAAAACCACGCTATCATCCATACAATACCGATAGCGAAAATAATCATAAAAGCCGGGCGCCAGCCGAATGCCAGGGCCAGGTAACCGACGATGGGGCCGGCGACCGCGCCGCCCAGCGGAGAGCCTGCGCTGAGAAAGCCGACGGCGGTAGCCGCTTGCTTTTTAGGAAACCAGCCGTTGATCATCTTGTTCGCCGATGCGCAGATCGGGCCTTCCGCCATCCCGAAAAGCACCCGCAGCACTAGCATGGAATAAAAGCCGGTGGCTACCGCGGTTAAGCCGCAAAACAGCGACCACAGACCGACCGCCAGGCCCATTACCAGCGTTGCGCCAAACTTATCCACGGCCAAACCGCCAATAAAATTAAATACCGCGTAGCCGAAGAAAAAACTGCCGAAAATAATGCCGAATTGTTCAGCGTTAAGTGCAAGGTCCTTTTCAATCATCGGGACCGTAATGGATAATGCCACCCGGTCAAGATAATTTATCATATATACTAAAAATAATAACAGGACGATAATCCAGCGGATATTTTTTCCCATGATAACACCATGCTCATTATATTATTTATATCAGGCGCGGCGGATACGCAGATATCCGTCGGCCGTTATTCTATACGATGCCGGTTTAACCCAGCTGCAGCAGCACTTTGCAGCAGGTCTTACGGTCGTTAGCAAAAATCTCCATGGCCTCTTTCACCTGCTCCAGCGGCATACAATGGGTGATTAACGCCTCCGGACGAATAAGGCCTTTCTCCATCCAGTCGATGACCAGCGGAAAACGCCCGCTGTTCAGCCGGGAGGAGAAAATAGAAATTTCTTTACTGGTGATGCTTTGCTGAGTGAGGGTTGAGGCCTCGCCGGAGAAACCGAGTATACCGATGCGGGCGGCGGGGGAGGCGAGGAGAATGGCTTCCTGCAGGATCGCCGGGTGGCAGGCGGCATCAATGACCAGCGTGGGGGCAAGCTGCCGCTGCGCCAGCTGTTCCGCGAGCGGCTGGTCAGTGTTATCGAGCGTCAGATCGGCGCCGTTTTCCCGGGCCATCTGCAGACGTTCGGCAATGCGATCCACGACGATCACCTGCTTAACGCCATATACCCCCTTTAGCGCCTGAATGATTGTCAGCCCCATCGGGCCAGCGCCGTAAACCAGGGCAATATCTTGCGCCGTGGGCTGCAGCTGGGCGGTAATATTTGCCGCGATGGTAAAAGGCTCAACCATCGTTGCCTGACGGTCGCTGATAGCCTCGGGGATGCGCCAGGCATTTTTCGCCGGCACGCAGGCATAGTCGCTAAATCCCCCGTCGCGGTGAACTCCTATGACCTGGAGCTGCGTACAGACATTCGGCCTTCCTACCGAGCAAGGATAACAATGGCCGCAGCTGACAACGGGGTCCACCGCGACACGCTCGCCGATGCGTGCCGGAGATACCTGCTCGCCGACGGCGTCGATGATGCCATAGAATTCATGGCCGATGACGCGGGGATATTTCGCGAAAGGGTTGTGGCCGTGATAGATGTGTACATCGGAACCACAGATCCCGGCAAAAGCAATTTTCACCCGTACTTCATGGGCGCCCGGAACTGGAACCGGACGTGATTCAATGTTCAGTTGGCCTGGCTCTTTGACGACGACGCTTCTCATTTTGATTCCTTCCATTGTCTTTTTTCTGAACAAATTACGCTACTTTTATTACCATACAAGTATGCAAAAGATCATAATCAGGCCTGGATCACATTTGAGAAAGCTCGGCAGAAAAAGCCATGGCATGATTAATCTATTGAAATAAATTGAAAAAAATTATGAATGCACCGACGCATTCACCGCTGGCGAGCCGGTCGGCAGGAATGTGATCGCTATCACGACAGCCAACGCTCAATCATCTATGATTACTGGTATGGTAGTAGGGTAAATTAAACTAAGTTGAGCAGGTGAAGACAATGCAGATGACAATGCGCTGGTTTGGACCAGAGGAAGACAAGATTTCATTAGAACATATTCGCCAGGTGCCTGGCGTTGAGGGGGTGGTCGGCGCGCTCTACGACGTCGCGGTGGGCGAAGTATGGCCGGTGGATAAAATTGAGCGTCTGGTCGGTCAGGCCCATGCCGCAGGCCTGAAAATGGAGGTGATCGAGAGCGTCAACATCCATGACGACATCAAAATCGGCCTACCTACCCGTGACCGCTATATTGCCAACTACCAGCAGACCATCCGCAACCTTGCCCGCTTTGGCGTTAAAGTCATCTGCTATAACTTCATGCCGGTTTTCGACTGGATGAAGACGGATATGAACTACGTCCTACCGGATGGCTCGCTGACGATGGCGTTTGAGAAGAAAGATATCGATAAGCGGCTGGAAGACGTGGTGAAGGAGGTGCTTGAGAATTCAAACGGCTTCGCCTTGCCGGGCTGGGAGCCGGAACGGCTGGCGGAGGTGCAGACCCTGTTTGCCAAATATAGCGCGGTGGATGATCAGAAGCTGCGGGAGAACCTGGTTTATTTTCTGCAGGCGGTGATCCCGGTTTGCGAAGAGGTTGGGGTGAAAATGGCGATCCACCCGGACGACCCGCCGTACTCCATTTTTGGCCTGCCGCGGGTGGTCAAAAACCGCGACGATCTGGACTGGATCTGCCGGGCCGTCGATTCACCCGCCAACGGCATTACGCTCTGCACCGGCTCGATTGCCGAAGATCCTGATAATGACGTGTACGCCATCCTGGCCGAATTTACGCGGCGTAAGCGAATTCATTTTGCCCACGTCCGCAATATAAAGCTGATGCAGGATAAAGACTTTTACGAGTGCGCCCATCCGTCAGAGTACGGCTCCCTGGATATGTACAAAGTGATGCAAGCGCTGTATGACAACGGATTCGACGGCTATATTCGCCCGGATCATGGTCGCTTTATCTGGGGAGAGACCGGACGGCCGGGCTATGGCTTGTTCGACCGCGCCCTCGGCGTGACCTACCTGAAAGGACTCTGGGAGGCGTTAAGCAAGCGTTAATCCCTCTTCTGATCCCCCTCTTTTGCGGCTGGTTCGCCTCAGCGGCCGGCCGCCGTATCGACTCCTGCCCGCATTTTTTGCACAACTTACAGCGCATTGCTCAGAATTGAGTATTATTGTGCGGAGTTGTCGTGAAGGAATCCCCTATGAAGCAAATTCGTATGCTGGCGCAGTATTATGTCGACCTGATGATGAAGCTGGGTCTGGTCCGCTTTTCGATGCTGTTGGCTCTTGCGCTGGTGGTGCTGGCCATCGTGGTACAGATGGCGGTTACCATGGTGCTGCATGGCCAGGTTGAAAGTATCGACGTTATCCGCTCTATCTTCTTTGGCCTGCTGATCACGCCTTGGGCGGTCTACTTTCTCTCGGTGGTGGTGGAGCAGCTCGAAGAGTCCCGTCAGCGTCTTTCGCGGCTGGTGGACAAGCTGGAGGAGATGCGTGAGCGCGATCTAAAGCTGAACGTCCAACTGAAAGATAACATCGCGCAGTTGAATCAGGAGATTGGCGAACGTGAAAAAGCGGAAGCCGAGCGCGAGACCACCCTCGAGCAGTTGAAGATTGAGATGAAAGAGCGTGAAGAGACACAGATCCAGCTCGAACAGCAATCCTCCTTTCTGCGCTCTTTCCTTGATGCTTCCCCGGACCTGGTCTTCTATCGCAATGAGGATAAGGAGTTTTCAGGCTGTAACCGGGCGATGGAGCTGCTGACCGGCAAAAGCGAGAAACAGCTGATCCACCTCAAACCGCAGGACGTCTATAGCGAAGAGGCGGCGGAAAAGGTACTGGAGACCGACGAGAAGGTGTTCCGCCATAATGTATCGCTGACCTATGAGCAGTGGCTGGACTATCCCGATGGCCGCAAAGCGTGCTTTGAAATCCGCAAGGTCCCCTACTACGATCGCGTTGGTAAGCGTCGCGGCCTGATGGGCTTCGGCCGCGATATCACCGAACGTAAACGCTATCAGGACGCTCTTGAGCGCGCCAGCCGGGATAAAACCACCTTTATTTCCACCATCAGTCATGAGCTGCGTACCCCGCTAAACGGGATCGTCGGGCTGAGCCGAATTTTGCTGGATACCGAACTGACCAGCGAACAGGAAAAATACCTGAAAACTATCCATGTCTCGGCGGTGACGCTGGGGAATATCTTCAATGATATTATCGACATGGACAAAATGGAGCGCCGCAAGGTGCAGCTCGATAACCAGCCGGTGGACTTCACCAGCTTCCTTGCCGACCTTGAAAACCTATCCGGCTTGCAGGCACAGCAAAAGGGGCTGCGCTTTGTGCTGGAGCCGAGCCTGCCGCTGCCGCATAAGGTAATCACGGATGGGACCCGCCTGCGGCAGATCCTGTGGAATCTTATCAGTAACGCCGTGAAGTTTACCCCGCAGGGCGGAGGGGTGAACGTCCGCGTGCGCTATGACGAAGGCGATATCCTGCACTTCGAAGTGGAAGACTCCGGAATTGGTATTCCTGAAGCGGAACAGGACAAAATTTTCGCCATGTATTACCAGGTCAAAGACAGCCACGGCGGCAAACCGGCCACCGGAACCGGGATTGGTCTCGCCGTCTCGCGTCGGCTGGCGCGTAATATGGGCGGTGATATCAGCGTTACCAGCCAGCCGGGTAAAGGGGCGACCTTTACGCTTACCGTCCATGCGCCTGCCATTGCGGAAGAAGTGGAAGATACGCTGGCGGAAGACGACATGCCATTACCGGCGCTCAACGTGCTGCTGGTTGAGGACATTGAGCTCAACGTTATTGTGGCCCGTTCAGTGCTGGAAAAACTGGGTAACAGCGTTGATGTGGCGATGACCGGGAAAGCCGCGCTGGAGATGTTTGAGCCAGGCGAATATGACCTTGTGCTGTTGGATATTCAGTTACCGGACATGACCGGACTGGATATTTCCCGGGAACTGAAACAGCGCTTTGCCGCTGACGAGCTACCGCCGCTGGTCGCCCTCACCGCCAACGTGCTGAAGAATAAAAAAGAGTATCTCGACGCCGGAATGGACGATGTGTTGAGTAAGCCGCTATCGGTGCCAGCGCTGACGGCCATGATCAAGAAATTCTGGGATGCACCGGATGAGGAAGCGCAGGAAGCTCCGGCGGCCGATCTGCATAAAGCCGACGCGGTGCTGGATACCGATATGCTGGAGCAATATATCGAGCTGGTGGGACCGAAGCTTATCAACGATGGTCTCGCGGTGTTTGAGAAGATGATGCCGGGCTACATGTCCGTTCTGGAGTCTAATCTGACCGCCCGCGACCAAAAAGGGATTGTCGAAGAGGGGCATAAGATCAAAGGGGCGGCCGGTTCTATCGGACTGCGCCACATCCAGCAGCTGGGCCAGCAGATCCAGACTCCGGATCTGCCTGCCTGGTCTGATAATGTCGCTGAATGGGTTGAAGAGATGAAATCCGAGTGGCAAAACGATGTAGCGGTACTGAAGGCGTGGGTGGCGAAAGCCAGCAAAAAATGACCCCGGACAGACCGGGGTGCGCGAATACTGCGCCAACACCAGGGAACTGGTGGTTGAGCCAGTGTTGTTTGAGTGATGTTGTTACGTGGCGCAACCGAAGAAGTGGATTGCTCGCTCATTAAGATAGCAAAGCTTAACTAATTTGTTACATGAATCAGTAAAATATGTGAAGCATAGCGAGTTAATCGACATTTTTGACTGGTTTCAGCGAGTTGCATGGAGGAGCGAAAGCGATGAAAAAAATTGGTGTGGTACTGGGCGGCTGCGGCGTGTACGACGGCAGTGAAATCCATGAGGCGGTGATTACCCTGCTGGCGATCGCGCGCAACGGCGCGCAGGCAGTGTGCTTTGCGCCCGATAAACCGCAGCGCGATGTCATCAACCATCTGACCGGGGAGGCGATGCCAGAGCAGCGCAATGTGCTGGTGGAAGCAGCGCGTATCGCCCGCGGCGACATCCTGCCGCTGGCGCAGGCGCGTGCGGAGACGCTGGACGCGCTGATCGTCCCTGGCGGCTTCGGCGCGGCGAAAAATCTAAGCAGCTTCGCCGCCGAGGGCAGCGAATGCCAGGTGGATCCCGATCTGCGGGCCCTGGCGCTGGCGATGCATCAGACCGGCAAGCCGCTGGGCTTTATGTGCATTGCCCCGGCGATGCTGCCGAAGATCTTTGCGTTTCCGCTGCGGATGACCATTGGGACCGATCTTGATACCGCCGATGTGGTGGAAGAGATGGGGGCAGAGCACGTGCCTTGCCCGGTCGACGACATCGTGGTGGATGAAGACAACAAAGTGGTTACCACTCCGGCGTATATGCTGGCGGAGGACATTGCGCAAGCCGCCACCGGAATTGAGAAGCTGGTGGCCCGCGTGCTGGCGCTGAGCGCATGAGGCTCCGCATTGCGCCCTTTGCGCTGCTAAAACGTCTGGCATTGCGTCTGCTGCTGATCGCCGCCGTTTTCTGGGGCGGGGGGATCGCGCTGTTTAGCGTGCTGCCGGTGCCGTTTTCGGCGGTGATGCTTGAGCGGCAGGTGAGCGCCTGGCTGTCCGGCGATTTCCATTATCTGGCGCATTCCGACTGGGTCGCTATGGATAAAATCTCCCCATGGATGGGGCTGGCGGTGATTGCCGCCGAAGATCAGAAGTTCCCGGAACACTGGGGGTTCGACGTGTCGGCGATTGAGAAAGCGCTGGCGCACAATGAACGTCACGAGACCCGCATCCGCGGCGCGTCAACGCTGTCGCAGCAGACGGCGAAAAACCTGTTTTTATGGGATGGCCGCAGCTGGCTGCGTAAGGGGCTGGAAGCCGGGCTGACTGTCGGGATCGAAACCGTGTGGAGTAAAAAGCGGATCCTGACCGTCTACCTGAATATTGCCGAGTTCGGCGATGGGATATTTGGTGTGGAAGCGGCCGCCCAGCGCTATTTTCATAAACCCGCCAGTCAGCTGACGCCGGGGGAAGCGGCTCTGCTGGCCGCGGTGCTGCCGAACCCGATCCGCTATCGCGCCGATGCGCCGTCAGGCTATGTGCGCAGTCGTCAGGCCTGGATCTTACGCCAGATGCGACAGCTGGGCGGGGAAGGGTTCATGCGCGAGCATAAGCTCTATTAGCGGGTTACTCCGGCGCCGGGGCTGGTACAATCGCCAGTCGTCCGCCGCCGGGAAGCGTCACGTTTAGTCTTCGTCAAAGCCAGCGTTAAACAGGGCAATCACCGCGGCGAGGGCTTCAACTTCCTGCGGACCGCTGGCCTCCACCTCTATCTGTCGCCCTTTCGCCGAGTCCAGCATCAGCAGGGCAATCACGCTGTTGGCTTCCGCCTCCGTGCCTTCATCGTTGCGCAGCAGTACTTCGGCATCGAAATTCTGCATCAGTTCGAACAGCTTCATCGCCGGGCGGGCGTGCATGCCCAGCTTATTGGTGATTTCAACGGTCTGCTTTACGGTCATGATTTACGTTTTTCCAGCGTCCGATGACGAGACTGCACGTTCTTGCCGCGCGAGCGGAAGTAGTCAGCCAGTTGTTCAGCAATATAAACCGAACGATGTTTACCGCCGGTACAGCCAATGGCCACCGTCAGATAGCTGCGATTGTTGGTCTCCAGCATCGGTAACCATAGCTCAAGATAGCTTCGGGTCTGATAAATAAAGTTGTGCACTTCAGTGTGCCGATCGAGGAAGGCGGCCACTGGTTTATCCAGGCCGGTCATTGGACGCAGTTTCGGATCCCAGTGCGGGTTGGGCAGAAAGCGCACGTCAAAGACGTAATCGGCATCGATCGGAATACCGTGCTTGAAGCCGAAGGATTCGAAGACCATCGTCAGTTCACGCTCGCGTTTACCCAGCAGTCGGGTACGCAGCATCTCGGCCAGCTCATGCACCGACATTTCCGACGTATCGACGATCAGATCGGCGCGGGAGCGTAGGGGCTCCAGCAGATCGCTCTCTTCGTCGATGGCGCTTTCCAGCGACAGATTCTTGCTGGAGAGCGGGTGCAGACGACGGGTGTCGCTGTACCGGCGGATCAGGGTATTGCGGTCGGCATCAAGGAACAGCAGCTGCGGAGAAAAACATTCCGGCAGATTCTGCATCGCCTGCTCGAAGATCTCCGGGGATTCCGGCATGTTACGCACGTCGATGCTGACGGCCGCGGAGATATTACGGTCAGCCAGCGACCGCGCCAGGTCGGGCAGCAGCACGACCGGCAGGTTATCCACGCAGTAAAAGCCCATATCTTCCAGCGCTCGCAGAGCGACGGATTTCCCCGAGCCCGAGCGGCCGCTGACGATCATCAGTACCATGTACCGTTTCTCCTCAGTACGATAAAGGATAAGGTGCGACTGCCGTTATGCGTCATCGCTGCTTCCTGCTTCGGTGATGATCTCATACAACTCTTCATCGCTCTGCGCCGCGCGCAGGCGACGACAAATCGCTTTGTCCGCCAGCCGTTTGGCCACCAGGGAGAGCGTATGCAGGTGAGTTTTTGTCTGGTCGGCCGGCACCAGCAGCGCGAACAGCAGGTCGACAGGCTGATTGTCGATCGCGTCGAAGGCGATGGGGGTTTCCAGCTGGACAAAAACGCCGACAGCACGCAGCGTATCCTCTTCCAGTTTTCCGTGGGGAATGGCGATACCATTGCCGATCCCGGTACTGCCCATTTTTTCGCGGGTGAGGATCGCTTCGAACACCACCTGCGGCGGCAAACTTAACTGTTTGGCGGCCAGTTCGCTGATGATTTCCAGAGCACGCTTCTTGCTCTGGCAGTGCACCTGGCTACGGGTACATTCCTGGTTCAGGACGTTGCTCAGTTGTAGAGCCGAATCGTTGTTCATCATAATTTCACCTGAGCGCCCCCGCGCCCGTCGCCGATGATATCCAGCGGCGGGCGCAAGGGGGCCCGGACAATTAGTGTTGTTTTAGTTTATCTTTGTGCTTCGTTAACTGTCTTGCCAGCTTGTCGATAAGACCATCGACAGCCGCATACATATCCTGCCCTTCCGCACTGGCATGGATTTCGCCACCGTTGACATGCAGATTCGCGTCCGCAATTTGCGTCACTTTCTCTACTTTTAACACAATATAGACCTGATTGATCCGGTCGAAAAATTGCTCCAGCTTGCTGAACTTCGCCGTAACGAATTCGCGCATCGCAGGCGTAATTTCGACGTTGTGTCCTGTAATGTTGAGCTGCATAGTGTCTTCCTTATCGGTTATGTCAGACCAGTTGTTTACGCTGGTTTGACGGCGGGATGGATAAAGACTCTCTGTACTTCGCGACAGTGCGGCGCGCCACCATAATACCCTGCTCGGACAGCATGGAGGTGAGCTTACTGTCGCTCAACGGCTTCGCGGGGTTTTCCGCGGCGATGAGCTTCTTCACCAGCGCGCGAATAGCCGTCGACGAGGCTTCGCCTCCGCCTTCGGTATTCACATGGCTGGAGAAGAAATACTTCAGTTCAAAAATACCGCGCGGACTGTGCAGATATTTTTGCGTGGTGACACGGGAAATCGTCGATTCATGCATCTCGACGGCCTGGGCGATATCGGCCAGCACCATCGGCTTCATATACTCTTCACCCTGTTCGAAAAAAGCCTGCTGCTGCTCTACGATGCAGCGGCTGACGCGCAGCAGGGTATCGTTGCGGCTTTCCAGACTTTTAATCAGCCAGCGGGCTTCCTGCAGATTGCTGCGAATGAACTGGCCGTCGGCGTCATTGCGGGCGCTGTTGCCCATTGCCGCATACTGCTGATTTATTTTCAACCGTGGAATGCTGTCGGCGTTGAGCTCGACGGTCCAGCGGCCGCTCACCTTGCGCACCAGCACATCCGGGATGACATATTCCGGTTCGCTGGTCTGAATGGACTGGCCAGGGCGAGGATCCAGGGACTGGATCAGGTTGACCGCCTCTTTAAGCACCTCTTCTTTCAGGCGGGTGACTCGCATTAGAGTGCGGAAATCATGGTTGGCCAGCAGATCAAGATGGTCGCTGATAATCAGCCGCGCCTCTTCCAGCCACGGCGTCTCTTTAGCAAATTGCGACAGCTGGATCAGCAGGCAGTCGCGCAGATCTTTCGCTGCGACGCCAACCGGATCAAAACGCTGGATTCGCTTGAGGACCGCTTCCACCTCCTCCAGGCCGATCTCGTCATCGCCGATGCTGTCGACAATATCTTCAATCTGAATCGTGAGGTAGCCCGTATCGTCGACGGCGTCGACGATAGAGGTGGCAATAGCGCGGTCGGTGTCGGTGAAAGGCGTCAGCTCAACCTGCCACATCAGATAGTCCTGCAGCGTCTGGGTGGTCTCGCCTTGATAGACGGGAAGCTCGTCGTCCTGATAGTCGACGCCGTTACCCGACGGCGTGCCAGCGGTATAGATTTCATCCCAGCTGGCATCGAGAGGCAGTTCGTCGGGCATCTCTTTTTGCTCAAGCGCATCGACGGTATCGAGGGACTCGCGGTCCTCCACCTCTTTTGCCTCTACCTCGTCGTGAAGATCGGTTTGCTCAAGCAACGGGTTACTTTCCAGCGCTTGCTGGAGCTCTTGCTGGAGTTCTAACGTGGACAACTGCAGCAAACGAATCGCCTGCTGCAGCTGCGGCGTCATGGCAAGCTGTTGGCTAAGCCTTAATTGCAAACCTTGCTTCATGTTCAGGGTAAATATCTCCGGCTAAAACGTCTGTAACCTCTACCCTATCAGAGTCTGAAGTCTTCCCCAAGATACACGCGCTTAACCTGCTCATCTTCGAGGATCTGCTGCGGTGTACCATGAGCGATAAGGTGTCCCTGACTGACAATATACGCGCGTTCGCAGACCGCGAGGGTCTCACGGACGTTATGGTCGGTAATCAGAACGCCGAGACCGCTGTCGCGCAGGTGCTCAATGATGCGTTTAATATCGATAACGGAGATCGGATCCACGCCGGCAAAGGGTTCATCCAGAAGAATAAATTTCGGATTCGCCGCCAGCGCGCGGGCGATTTCGACGCGGCGGCGTTCACCACCGGAGAGCGCCTGACCGAGGCTGTCGCGCAGGTGCTCAATATGAAACTCTTCCATCAGCTCTTTAGCGCGATCTTCCCGTTGCTCGCTGGTTAAATCGTCACGGATCTGCAGGACCGCCATCAGGTTGTCATAGACGCTGAGGCGACGGAAAATCGACGCTTCCTGCGGCAGGTAGCCGATGCCCCGTCGCGCGCGCGCGTGCAGCGGCAGCAGGCTGATGTCTTCGTCATCGATGATGATATTGCCTGCGTCGCGGGGCACAATCCCGACCACCATGTAGAAGGTGGTCGTTTTACCGGCGCCGTTCGGGCCGAGCAAGCCGACAATCTCGCCCGAGTTAACGGTGAGACTGACATCTTCCACCACGCGGCGGCCTTTATACGCTTTAGCGAGATTCTTCGCAGTTAAGGTTGCCATAACGGATTAGTTACTCTTCTTTTGCTGGTTGCCGCTTTTGTCCTGCAGCTCGGACGGCACCAGAACGGTGGTGACGCGTCGACCTTTGTCGCTGAAGGCCTGCATTTTTTGCTCTTTCACCAGATAGGTGATCTTGTCGCCCTTGATGTTGCTGTCGAGCTGTTCCAGATAAGCGTTGCCCGTCAGCACGACGTAATCGTTCTGCAGCTCGTAGCGCATTTTCGACGCCCGGCCTTTTACCGGCTTGCCGTTATCCTGCATCTGATAGAAAGTAGCCGGGTTACCGAAACCTTCGATCACCTCTTTGCCTTTCTCGTTGCCCGGACGGGTGACCACCACTTTATCAGCGTTAATCTTGATCGTCCCCTGGGTCACGACCACGTTACCGGTGAAGGTGACGACATTGCCCTGCATGTCCAGCGACTGCTGATCGGATTCGATATGGATCGGCTGATCGGTATCGCCCGTCTTGGCGAGGGCCGGCAGGCTGGCGGCCAGTAACGCGCCGGCGAGCGCAATCTTAAGGCTGAGTTTGTTTGTTCTGAATTTCATAAGAGGTTCTCACCTTTTCAATCAGCTCGGCATTTTTGCTGCGAAGGTTTCCACGCATTTTCAGGCCGCTGGAATTAAATGTGGTGCCGTATAACGTCACCATGTCATCGGAGGTAACGTCCTGCGTTACCAGATTTATCTGGGCGTTATCCGTCGTAATTTTGCGCAGTTGAGAATCTGGCGCGAGCGCATTCACCTCAACGTGCCCGTAAAGATAGAGCATCCGGTCATTCGTCAGCTTCGCTTTGTCTGCTCTGACCGACCAGGTAGGCACCTTGTTAGTATCAAAGGTGGTCATCACCGGTTTGGTAAACCAGGAGACCTCCTGATCGGAAAAATATTCCACGTGCTCGGCAATCAGCCGATAGCTCAGGGCGCCTTCCGGACTGTATACCACGGTGTCGGTATGTTCGCTTTTATACGTAGGGTCGTTAGGATTGACCTCCGGCTGGGCCGTGTCGTCCGTATTCGCCAGATTCAGGCCGATAAGGATCAGCGCGAGCAGCGACAGTAAAATGATAACCCAACGTCTGGTTTTACTCATATTGATTGCCCTTTGGCCTCATCCAACTTGCCCTGCGCCAATAGTAACAAATCGCAGACTTCGCGTACCGCGCCGCGTCCGCCGTTAATTCGCGTGACATAATTCGCCCGCGGTAGCAGCAGCGGATGCGCATCGGCGACGGCGACGCTAAGGCCCACTTCGGCCATCACCGGCCAGTCAATCAGATCGTCGCCGATGTAGGCGACTTCTTCCGGCCGCACGTGCAGTTTGTCCGTCAGATCGCGGAACGCCAGCAGCTTGTCCGACTGCCCCTGGTACAAATGCGTAATGCCCAGCGTCTGACAGCGATCTTCTACCAGTTTAGCTTTTCGCCCGGTAATAATCGCCACTTCAATACCCGAGGTCAGCGCGCAGCGGATACCATAGCCATCGCGGACGTTAAACGCTTTCAGCTCCTCGCCGTGATTACCCATATAGATAAGCCCGTCGGATAATACACCGTCGACATCAAGGATCAGTAGACGGATCTTCGCCGCGCGATCGACAAACGCCTGGCTTACCGGCCCGTAGCAGGTCGCTAACTGAGCATCAGCATTATTCATTATTTTTTCCTTACTTACACTACGCCCGCGCGCAGCAGATCGTGCATATGTACCACACCCAGCAGATGGTCGCCATCGGCAACCAGCACGCAGGTGATATGACGGGATTGCATCAGGTTTAGCGCATCCACCGCCAGAGTGCCGGGGCGGATGCGGATACCTCCCCGGGTCATGACGTCGGCAATGCTGGCATCGCGCATATCAACGCCGGTATCGAAGACCCGGCGCAGGTCACCGTCGGTAAAGATACCGATGATATTCATATCGTCATCGCAGATAGCGGTCATGCCTAAATTTTTACGCGTGATTTCCAGCAGCGCATCGCGCAGGGTCGCCTGCAGGCCGACGTGCGGGATTTCATCACCGGTATGCATAATATCATTGACCCGCAGCAACAGCTTACGGCCGAGTGCGCCGCCCGGATGCGACAGGGCGAAATCCTCAGCGGTAAAGCCGCGGGCTTCCAGCAGGGCGACGGCGAGGGCATCACCCATCACCAGCGCGGCGGTGGTGCTCGACGTGGGCGCCAGTCCTAACGGGCAGGCCTCCTTCGGCACTTTCACGCACAGATGGATATCCGCCGCGCGCGCCATGCTGCTCTCCGGCCGGCTGGTGATACAGATAAGCTTCACCTGCTGGCGCTTGAGGACCGGGATCAGCGCGAGGATTTCATTCGATTCGCCGGAGTTCGACAGCGCAATTACCACATCCTGCGGGGTGACCATACCTAAATCACCGTGCGCCGCTTCGCCGGGGTGGACAAAAAATGCCGAGGTGCCGGTACTGGCGAAGGTTGCCGCCATTTTGCGGCCGATGTGGCCGGATTTGCCCATCCCCATCACCACGACTTTCCCGCCGCAGCGGAAAATCGTTTCGCAGGCATGGGTAAAGTCTTCATTTATGTATTGATCGAGCTGGGCCAGACCTTCACGTTCAATTTCCAGCACCTGACGGCCTGCCTGTTGAAAGTCAAAATCCGTGGGCAAATCTATTTGCGACATGATGTTATCCCGAATCATTCAACGAAGAGCGGTGCTGTCCAAAACAGCATCGCCAACCAAACCACAAAGCCGCCGACCAGCAGCGCGCCAACCAGTCGTCCCGGCTGTTGCTGACGGCGCCAGCACAGCACTGCGAAGATCAGGCTGACCAGCAGCATCACGCCATAATCGCGAGTGAAGGCTTCGGTCGCAAAGCTCCCCGGCGCGATCAGCGCCGGTAAACCCAGCACCAGTGCGATATTAAGGATATTGGCGCCGATGATATTGCCGATGGCAATATCATCTTCCCCTTTCCGCGCCCCGGCGATGGCGGTGGCCAGCTCCGGCAGGCTGGTGCCTATCGCCACCACCGTCAGGCCGACGGTCAGTTCGCTGATGGCGAAATAGTTTGCCAGCACTGTACTGTTATCCACCACCATGCGGGTCGCCATCGGCATGACGATCATCGCTACCCCTAACCAGAGCAGGGCGACCGGCAGCGACCCTTCGCGTGGCAGCTCCGCCAGCTGTTCGCGGGTCAGGCTATCGCTTCCCTGGCGCTCCGCCAGGCGAGCGATTTTGATGGTGAACAGCAGCCACAGAAGCGCTAACGCCAGTAAAAATAGCCCGTCGAGACGGGTCAGTTGTCCATCGTAGAGCACCAGTCCCGCCAGCACGCTGACCAGCAACATTAGCGGTAATTCGCGGCGCAGAATATCAGAATGCACGGTAAATGGCCTGAGTAAGGCGGCGAGACCGAGGATCAATAAGATATTGGTGATATTAGATCCGAGCGCGGTGCCGACCGCCAGATCGGTCTGCCCGTGCAGCGAGGCCGTGGTGGCGACCATGATCTCAGGCAGGCTGGTGCCGATACTGACCACTGTCATGCCGATGATCAGGGGCGGGATCCCCAACATACGACACAGGATGGAGGCGGCATAGACCAGACGATCGGCGCTGTAGACAACCAGCAATAAACCAATAATTAACAGAGCCGTCGCTAAGAGCATCTAAAGTCCTTTCTTCAGGTATAATCGTCGCCTCGCTGGGTTATCCCTACGCAGCGTAACGAATTCTTAATTTTGACTTTATGTGTGCCAAAAGTAAAACAAATGCCAGCTTTCGCTAACCTGTGCAGGTAAGATTCTGTAAAAATGTTGTGATTGTGGCGCAAGAAAGGGCCATGCTTGCCCGTCAGGTGTTTAGTAAGGATGATTTTATGAGCCAAACTCAGGCGAATTTAGTTGAAGTGCGCGGTATCCGCTTTTCACGCGGCGATCGTGTGATCTTCGACGACATCTCGCTGTCGGTGCCGCGCGGTAAAATTACTGCGATCATGGGACCTTCGGGGATCGGCAAGACTACCCTGTTACGCCTGATCGGCGGCCAGATCCCGCCGGACAGGGGAGAGATCCTGTTTGATGGCGAGAACGTGCCGCAGATGACGCGTTCGCGTCTTTATACGGTGCGTAAGCGGATGAGCATGCTGTTCCAGTCCGGCGCGCTGTTCACCGATCTCAATGTCTTTGACAACGTTGCCTATCCGCTGCGCGAACATACGCATTTGCCGCCTGCGCTGCTGCATACGACGGTGATGATGAAGCTGGAAGCGGTGGGGCTACGCGGTGCGGCGAAGTTAATGCCTTCTGAGCTTTCCGGTGGGATGGCGCGCCGCGCCGCCCTGGCGAGAGCCATTGCCCTGGAGCCGGATCTGATTATGTTCGACGAACCGTTCGTCGGGCAGGATCCCATCACTATGGGCGTGCTGGTGAAGCTGATTTCTGAACTCAACAGCACGCTGGGTGTCACTTGCATCGTGGTTTCGCACGATGTGCCCGAGGTGCTTAGCATCGCGGACTACGCGTATATCGTGGCGGATAAAAAGATTGTCGCCCACGGTAGCGCCCAGTCGCTACGGGAGAATACCGATCCTCGGGTTCGTCAGTTCATTGATGGTATTGCCGACGGTCCGGTACCGTTCCGTTATCCCGCTGGCGACTATCACCATGATTTATTAGGCATAGGGAGTTGAGCGACTCATGCTGTTTAATGCGCTGGCCGCGCTAGGTCATCGCGGTATTAAAACCACCGCGACGTTTGGACGCGCCGGATTAATGCTTTTCAACGCCGTTGTCGGCAAACCAGAGTTTCGCAAGCACGCGCCGCTGCTGGTTCGTCAACTCTATAACGTCGGCGTCCTGTCGATGCTGATTATCATTGTATCGGGCTTGTTTATCGGTATGGTGCTCGGGCTGCAGGGGTATCTGGTGTTAACCACCTACAGCGCAGAGACCAGTCTTGGCATGCTGGTGGCGCTGTCGCTGCTGCGTGAGCTGGGGCCGGTGGTCGCCGCGCTGCTGTTTGCCGGCCGCGCCGGGTCGGCGCTGACCGCCGAGATTGGCCTGATGCGGGCCACGGAACAGCTCTCCAGTATGGAGATGATGGCGGTGGATCCGCTGCGTCGCGTCATTTCCCCACGCTTCTGGGCCGGTGTCATTTCGCTGCCGCTGCTGACGATTATCTTCGTCGCGGTAGGGATCTGGGGCGGTGCGCTGGTGGGTGTGAGCTGGAAAGGCATTGACGGTGGTTTTTTCTGGACCGCGATGCAAAATGCCGTCGACTGGCGAATGGATCTGGTGAACTGCCTGATTAAGAGTCTGGTGTTCGCTATTACGGTAACCTGGATTGCGTTATTTAATGGTTATGACGCTATCCCCACTTCCGCCGGGATTAGCCGGGCGACAACGCGTACCGTGGTGCATGCGTCGCTGGCGGTTCTGGGGCTGGATTTTGTGCTGACTGCGCTGATGTTTGGGAATTGAGTTCATGCAAACGAAAAAAACTGAAATCTGGGTAGGGGTGTTCTTACTGGTGGCGCTGCTGGCGGCGCTGTTTGTCTGCCTGAAGGCGGCGAACGTCACCTCGCTACGCACCGAGCCGACTTATCGCCTTTATGCGACTTTCGATAACATCGGCGGCCTGAAGGCGCGTTCGCCGGTGCGCATCGGCGGCGTGGTAGTGGGGCGGGTAGCGGACATTACGCTCGATCCGAAAACCTATCTGCCACGCGTGGAGCTCGATATCGATGAGCGCTACAACCATATCCCGGATACCAGTTCGTTGGCGATCCGCACCTCTGGCCTGCTGGGCGAGCAGTACCTGGCGCTGAACGTCGGTTTTGAAGACCCGGACCTCGGGACGACTATCCTTAAAGACGGCGGCACTATCCAGGACACCAAGTCCGCCATGGTGCTGGAAGATCTGATTGGTCAGTTCCTTTATAACAGTAAGGGCGGCGACAATCAGAATTCTGGCAATGATAAGGCCGAGGCAGAAGGTCATACTGACGCGACGCCGGCAGCCGGCACGACGCATTAATTTCAGGAGAAATACGATATGTTTAAACGCTTACTCATGGTCGCCATGCTGGTGATTGCCCCGCTGACCGCCGTCCAGGCCGCAGATCAGTCCAATCCGTATAAGCTGATGAATGAAGCGGCGCAGAAAACCTTCGATCGCCTGAAGAATGAACAGCCGAAGATTAAAGCTAATCCTAACTATCTGCGCGACATCGTCGACCAGGAGTTATTGCCGTATGTACAGGTGAAATATGCCGGCGCGCTGGTGCTGGGCCGCTATTACAAAGAAGCGACCCCTGCGCAGCGTGAGGCCTATTTTGCCGCCTTCCGTGAATACCTGAAGCAGGCCTACGGTCAGGCGCTGGCGATGTACCATGGGCAGACTTACCAGATTGCTCCGGAGCAGCCGCTGGGCAGCGCAACCATCGTTCCGATCCGCGTCACTATCATCGACCCGAACGGTCGTCCGCCGGTACGTCTTGACTTCCAGTGGCGTAAAAATACCCAGACCGGCAACTGGCAGGCCTACGATATGATCGCGGAAGGGGTGAGCATGATCACCACCAAACAGAATGAGTGGAGCGATCTGCTGCGCACCAAGGGCGTTGATGGCCTGACCGCGCAGCTGAAAGCGATCTCTGCGCAGCCGATCACCCTGGAACAGAAAAAATAATGAGCGGGCAGCTGAGCTGGACTCGCGAGGGCGAGACGCTGGCGCTGCACGGGGAACTGGATCAGGATCTGCTGGTCCCGCTCTGGGAGGCGCGCGCCCAGGCGACGGCGGGAACGGCGATCATCGATCTCAGTCAGACCACGCGCGTGGACACCGCGGGCCTGGCGCTGTTAGTGCATTTTGTGGCGCTGATTCGCCGTCAGGGCCGGAAAGCGCAGCTGGTCGGCAAGAGCGAAAACCTGCAAACGCTGATCGGTCTTTACAACCTGCCTGCCGATCTGATCTCATAATCTTTTCAGTGCCTTAGCACTGAAGCTATTCCGAAAGCCCTGGCAATCTTTTCGCCGGGGCTTTTTGCTTGTTTAAGACCGCGCCACTTTCCTCTAAGATGTTGGGCTGTTTTCACTATCAGATAAATTTGAGCCCATGGAAAATCATGAAATTCAGACCGTGCTGATGAACGCACTCCCCCTCCAGGAAGTCCACGTCTCTGGCGATGGCAGCCACTTTCAGGTTATTGCTGTGGGTGAGATGTTCGATGGCATGAGTCGGGTGAAAAAGCAGCAGAGCGTCTACGCGCCGCTGATGGAATATATTGCCGACAACCGCATCCATGCGCTGTCGATCAAGGCCTTTACTCCGCAGGAGTGGGCGCGAGACCGCAAACTCAATGGCTTCTAAGCTGTGGGGGATCCCCTGCAGCGTATGTGAATTTTTAATAGAGAACAGAATCAATGGATAAATTCCGTGTTCAGGGGCCGACTCGCCTTCAGGGTGAAGTCACCATCTCCGGGGCAAAAAACGCCGCCCTGCCAATCCTCTTTTCCGCGCTGCTTGCCGAAGAGCCGGTAGAGATCCAAAACGTACCTAAGCTGAAAGACATCGATACCACCATGAAGCTGCTGAGCCAGCTGGGCGCGAAGGTCGAGCGCAATGGTTCGGTATGGATTGACGCCGGCCCGGTCGATGTATTCTGTGCTCCGTACGATCTGGTGAAAACCATGCGCGCCTCTATCTGGGCGCTGGGCCCGTTGGTGGCACGTTTCGGTCAGGGGCAAGTTTCTCTGCCTGGCGGCTGCGCTATCGGCGCGCGTCCGGTCGATCTGCATATTAGCGGTCTGGAGCAGCTGGGCGCCGAGATCAAACTGGAAGAAGGTTATGTCAAAGCCTCGGTCAGCGGTCGCCTGAAAGGCGCGCATATTGTGATGGATAAGGTGAGCGTCGGCGCCACCGTAACCATCATGAGCGCAGCGACGCTTGCGGAGGGAACGACGATTATTGAAAACGCCGCTCGCGAGCCGGAGATTGTCGATACCGCCAACTTCCTGAACGCGCTGGGCGCAAAAATCACAGGCCAGGGTAGCGATCGCATTACCATCGAAGGCGTGCAGCGCCTGGGCGGCGGCGTCTACCGTGTGCTGCCTGACCGTATTGAAACCGGGACTTTCCTGGTGGCCGCGGCGATTTCCGGCGGCAAGATCCTCTGCCGTAACGCGCAGCCGGATACCCTGGATGCCGTACTGGCGAAGCTGCGCGACGCCGGGGCTGACATCGAAACGGGCGAAGACTGGATCAGCCTCGATATGCACGGCAACCGTCCGAAAGCGGTCAACGTGCGTACCGCGCCGCACCCGGGCTTCCCGACCGATATGCAGGCCCAGTTCACGCTGCTTAACCTGGTAGCGGAAGGGACCGGCGTGATCACCGAAACGATCTTTGAAAACCGCTTCATGCACATTCCGGAGCTGATCCGTATGGGCGCGCACGCGGAGATCGAGAGCAATACCGCTATCTGTCACGGCGTGAAGCAGCTTTCTGGCGCGCAGGTGATGGCGACCGATTTGCGCGCGTCGGCGAGCCTGGTGCTGGCCGGCTGTATCGCTGAAGGGACCACCATCGTCGATCGCATCTATCATATCGATCGCGGCTATGAGCGTATCGAAGATAAACTGCAGGCCCTGGGCGCCAATATTCAACGCGTGAAGGGCGAGTAACCGCGTCCTGACAGCGCCCCGGGACGTTGTTCCGGGGCGCTGTCGAGCAATCACATCACTTGTCGATCTTCTTCTGACGCATCATCTGCGTTCTGTCGATAAATTCATGAGTCACCGGGTCGTGGTAGCGTGACGGCCAGATGACCCACGGCTGCGTTTCCAGCGCTGTGGCGATAATCAATTCGCCTTTCGGCCAG
>OKJA01000122.1_pt1 | contig 31432 bp, 36 predicted proteins | sample 1614601 | NCBI WGS metagenome assembly OKJA01 (sample SAMN04436954, study PRJEB24849) | human gut metagenome | biome: human gut; feature: NICU; material: stool | host: Homo sapiens | place: USA: Saint Louis, MO | collected 2010-01-06
ACACAACCCGCTACGGGGGAGACTTACCCGAAATCTGATTTATTCAACAAAGCCATAAAAAGCAATAATTCATTAACATCGTGATCATGAAATCTATATATAGCGATAAAAACGCATTTCCGCTGCCGCTATTGCCTAAGGCAATTCCGATAGCAGAAAAAAATAAGCCTGGAGGCTTAACGCGCTCCAGGCTCAATGCGTCGCGCGCCGCTACGGCACGCTTTAAAAAAAGGTTATTTATACACTTCCGCTGTGGCTTCAAAGTTAGGGCCATGCTCACGCGCAGCGGTGATCACGTAGTACTTTCCGCCTTTCTCATCGGCCAGCTTGGAGAGCTGATCGTGCAGATCGGAAGGCGAAGAGAATTCGCCACCGGACGGCCCCACCGAGATCGGCCCGACTTTGGTCAGTTTGAAGTGTTTCACTTCTTCTTTGGTAATCAACTGCGCGGCGGAGGCGCCAAATGCAACGGCGGAAAGGGCTAACGCGACTATCACTTTTTTCATCCTGCAATCTCCTTGGAATTAGCCTTCAGTCAGGCCCTTTCAGTATAGACGGCGATTTACTAAGCGTGCTACCGATGCGCTTATTTTTTGGCCGAGGCGTTCAGTAACGCGGCGGTACTCCTTCCGGGCGGGTCTTAAAGCGCCGGTGCAGCCACATGTATTGCTCGGGCGCCATCAGGATGCACTGTTCGATAATCTGATTCATCCAGGCCGCCGTAACCTCGGCGCTCGCCAGCGGCGGCGTGCGCTCCGGCGTCAGGGAGATCAATTCATACCCCATGCCGTTGGGCTTGCGCCGCGGAACAAACGGCACAATCGTCGCCCCGGACATTTTCGCCAGCATCCAGGTACCGGTGGTGGTCGCTGCCTGTTCGACGGCAAACAGCGGGGCGAAGACGCTGCTGGCCGGACCGTAGTCATGATCCGGCGCGTACCAGAGAATTTCCCCCTCTTTTAGCGCCCTGACCATCCCTTTCAGATTTTTTCGATCCAGCATGGTCTTGTTAGAGCGCAAGCGTCCCCAGGTTTGCAGCCAGTCAATCAGCGGGTTATCGTTAGGACGGTAGACGCCAATGCCTGGGGTAAACATGCCGTACATTCGCGCACCCATTTCGAGGGTCAGAAAATGGATACCGATCAGTAAAATGCCCTGCTTTTCTTCCAGAAGCTCCACCACCTCGTTAACGCCGCTGGTCTCGGTCCAGCGCGCTACCCGGTGCGTCGGCCAGAACCAGGCCATGCCGGTCTCCATCAGCCCCATGCCCAGCGATTCAAAGTTTTTCACCAGCAGCGCCTCGCGATCGGCGGCGCTCATCTCGGGAAAGCAGAGTTCGAGATTACGTCTGGCAATCCGCGCGCGGCTTTTCATCACCCGCATTGCCAGCCGCCCAAGCGCCGTTCCCAGACGGTAGATCACCGGATACGGTAATTGCACCAGCAGCCACAAAAAGCCAATTCCCAGCCACAACAGCCAGTAACGCGGGTGCAACAGCGCGCGGGAAAATTTGGGTAAATTTGACATAGTAATCCTGTTAATTCACTCAATAATAGCTGAGCAAAAACCGCGAAATAAAGTAGCGGATCCTGCATGTTATATTTTTCCAATTCGTGCGGTAATACTCAGACACAAAGGGCGTTATTATACGTCGCTCCTTGAGTAATTTCAGCCCTTGCGATGACGGCTACTCTATTATTAGGCAGATCGCGTAAAATTTCCTGTTTAATGCATAAATAAATAAACCTAACCTCTACGGCGCGGCCGATTGTCGATAAAATCGCCAGTACATTTGCCTCAGCCTCTCGACCAGTGCCTCTTTTACTCACGCTTTATTATGGCGATAGCGAACGCAAACAGTCCGTTTCGCCCGGTTTGACACGGCCAGCATGCGGTTATTTGTGACTGGGGCAAAGGTTAAGCATCGACATTGCGGATCCTTTTCCCAGATATGCTACGTTTACAGCGCTCATTCGACGCAAGTGCCTTTGCCGACGTCGCCGCTTTCAGAAGCCATAGTGAGAAGGAACTATGACAATGAATTATCAATTAGTGAAGCAAGTCAGAGAAAATAACCCATTAAGAAAAAGCTTCATTGACCTTGCCGTTAAGACTTTTGACCTGTCTTTTGAAGAGTGGTATCAGCAAGGTTACTGGACCGACGCCTATATCCCCTATGCTTTTGTCGAACGCAATAAAGTTATCGCTAACGCTTCGGCCAACATCATCGACCTGCGCTGGCAGGGCGAGCCCCGGCGTTATATTCAGATTGGCACCGTGATGACCGAACCGGACCACCGTAATAAGGGATTAGCCGGCCAGCTTATCCATCACATCCTGCAGGACTGGCAGCAGGAGGCGGACGCCTTCTTTTTATTCGCCAATCCCACCACGGTGGATTTTTACCCCAAATTTGGCTTCACCCGCAGCGAAGAACATCAATATATTATGCCGGTCTCCCCGCGAGCCGGTGATTTTCGTAAACTGGATATGGACAGCCCTGACGATGTCGCCCTGCTCCGCCATTACTATGAAAAATCCAACCCGTTCTCACCGCTGCGGGTGGAGCATAACTTTGGCCTGCTGATGTTTTACTGCTCAGCCTTTATGAAGCATTTTGTCTATTACTCGGCAAAAAATGAGGCGGTGGTCATCGCCATGCAAAACGGTCCGGTGCTGATCTGCTTTGATCTGTTCTGCGACGTGGGTAAGAGCCTGTCGACGCTGGTCAACGAACTGGCCGATGACCACGTTTACCAGGCCATCCTCGGTTTTACCCCCAGTGAAGACCGGCTCGGCGAGTATGAGAAGATAGAGGGAGAAGATATCCTCTTCGTCTATGACCAGAAGGAAAACCTGTTTAAAGACAGGAAGTTGATGTTTCCTTTACTGGCGCATGCCTGACGGCGCTGTGCCGCCAGGCAGATCAGTTATAAGTCACCACGAAGGTCGCGCTGGCGTTCGCTTCGCCCGCAGTCACTGCGGGCTGCGTCTGGATATAGCGGGCCTGATAGGATAAACGATAGTTCGTCTGACTGCCTTTTTTCCCGGACCAGACCTGGCTCACCTGGTTTAGCGGCACCAGCGAGCCGCCGGCACTGAGGATCTGCACGCCAAGTCCGGATGCCCCTTCAGGTTGGTCATCGATTTTAATCACTTCGTTGGCGGCGACAGCGCTGTCCACCGTCGCGTTAAACTGCATAAACACGCTGCCGACATTTTCACAGTTCGTCAGGTTGATGTTAAAAGGAACCGGGGCGGTGGTGCTGTTGAGCCCGGTAAATGCGGTTTTGTTATGCCGTCCGAGGAAGACGTTAATGTTTTTACTGTCGTCAGTAATCTTGCAGGTGGGTGATTTGACCTGAATACAGAGCCCGCTGACGCTGAAGCGCATCGCCTGTACTCCGCCAAGATAAATATCGCCAAGGTAATCATTAAGGCAATATTCGCCCGGCGGCGGTAGACCGCCGTTATCGGCAATCCGCCAGAAATAGATGGTCGGTTTTTTATTTTCCGCCTGAAATGCGCGCTGGCCGGAAAATACCGGCGCGGAAGGCCAGGCCGTGAACAGGGGATCGAAATTAATGCCATCCTGTTCCCCCATCTGAAAGCTGTAGCCGATGCCCGGCAGGCGGTCGATGCTGTAGATATCCCCCGGCTTGCCGTCTCCCGCCGGGCCGACCCGGGAACCGCCAATGCTCTGAAACCCGCCGGGCTCGCTGCCGCTGCAGGCGATCTCCCAGCGTTCGTTATTAGTGATAATCATCCCTCCGTAGCTGTATAGCAGGGAGCCGATGGGGAGATCGCTGACGTCAAGGTTGATACTGGCCTGGCTGACGTTCACTGAATACTCGATAGTTTTGCCACTGACCATCTGACACGCTGCCGACAGCGAAGCGCAGTACCCGCCGGCCAGCAGAAGAGGTACCCCTGATGCGATGATTTTTTTCATATTACTTCTCCTTTATTCCCGGCCGGCAGACCTGATGCGGCGTGCCGCTGCTAACCTGCTGCACCGCGTCGTCGCGGATGGCATAGGCCAACCGGCAGCGTTGCCCGCTGCGTTCGCCCCATACTACCGAGACGCTGCCGTGGTCCTGCGGCACCCGGGCATACAGCAGCCCGCCCTGACCGACGGCGCCAACCGCCCGACCGTTGTCGTCGAACACCTCCGCGCCCAGCGGGGGCGCCGCGCCATCCGGCAGCGTGACATGGGCAAACCAGGGATAGCCGGTACGCGTGACAAATTTGACCTTCACCGCCGCGCCCGAATCGGGCACCACCGTCGTGCTGCTGGAGACAATCTCCACATGGTCGTTCAGACCCTGCGGATCGAGATCCAGCCAGTTAGCGGTAAAGGGATCGAGGTAAGGGATGATCGTAAAACCCTGGCGGTTAATCGGCTGTCCAGGGCGGTTAGCCACCCGGGCGCCCGCCGCGCCGGGCGCTTCCACAATGGCGAAGGTTTCCCCCAGTTCGGGGGTGGCGGTCATGCCGCCCTGATGCGCTACCAGGGCGCCCGACGCCCCCAGCGAGTACTGCTGCTGATGGCGACCGGCGCTGGCGCTGGCGTTCAGGTACGCATAATCCGTCCGCAGGCTACCGTTGGCCGCAACGCTGGCTTCATTTGGGTTCTCCCGCGGCATGTCGTAGCTGGCGGTCAAACCGTAGCTGAAGGCGTTTTTCTCGCCTGCGCTGCCGGTATAGCTGGACTGCAGCTGGCTGCCGTAGTTTTTATCGTGGTTAAAGCGGGTGGTCAGGCTGCCCGCCTGCCCGAACGGCAGCGAAAAGGAGACGCCCACCACCTGATTATTGCGGTGATGGATATCCTGGCTCTGCTGGGCATACAGATAATAATTGAGCTGACCATAGCGGTTGGCATAGCCCAGCTGATATGAGCGCCAGCGGTGGTGGCGGACATTCTCACTCCAGATTCCGTTAAATGACAGACTGCCGCTGCCGGCCTGCTGAGACAACGTCGCGCTGTAGCGGGTCATCTCCCGCCAGTCGTTGGGGTGCCGGTCGTGCTCCCGGACGGCATCGCGAATGGAGCGATAATTGCCGTCGTTGCTGTGGCTCATCGAGACCAGCATCCGCGTATCGGACGCGAAGGATTTTGATGCGGATACCCGCCAGCGATACCCCTCCTGCCAGCCGTGCTCCCTGCCCTTCGCCGCAGAACGGGAAAGATCGACCGCCAGCGCGCCCCAGTAGGTATTGAAGGCGCTGCCGACCAGCGTCGAGTAATAATCTGTCGTCGCGTTAGCGCCGGTATAGCCGCTGATATAGTCATTGAAGCCGTACTGCAGCGTGGCTTCGCCAAATCCCGGCCGCCCGGCGATCCCGTCCTCATCCAGATAGCCCAGCGACAGATCATAATAGACCGCGCCTGCCCGCACCAGGCCAGGCAGCGTGGCGTACGGCACGGTAAAGGTGTCCTGACTGCCATCCGCCTCGTGGATCGTCACCTGTAAATCGCCGCCGGCGTTGGTGGGATAGAGATCGTCGAAGGTGAATTTGCCCGGCGGAACCGTTGCCTCGTACAACAGGGCGCCGTTCTGGGTGACCGTCACGCGGGCGTTGGTGCGCGCCACGCCGCTGACCGACGGCGCAAAACCGCGGCGGGAGCCCGGCAGCATGCGCACATCGGTAGCCAGCCTGCCGCCGATAAAACTGACGCTGTCAAAGAAGGTTCCGTCGGTCCATCCCTGACCCAGCCGTAACGTGGACGCCCAGTTCACTACACTTCTCTCAGCCCAGGTGGCAATGCTATCCCAGTGCGTATTCCCTTCCTGCGCCTGGTAGCTGGACTGGTGATGTAACCGCCAGCCAAAGGCGCGCAGGCTGGCATCCAGCCCGAGATAATGATGGCTGCTGCTATCCCCGTCGACGATGCTCTGATAGCTATTGGCCTGGTAGCGCAGCACCGCGGCGGGCACGCCGCTATCCACCTTTTTCAGGTTCACCGCCCCCCGATAATGGGGTTGCAGCAGCGCCTGGGGCATATTTACCCGCAGGACGTTTTCCCCGCTGTCATACTCCCAGCCGATCGCCTTATCGATCTGCGAAAAACGCAGGCAGGTGGCCGCGGTTGGCCACTGGGCATCCTTCAGCTGCAGAGCGTCGAACAGCGAGGGTGAGATGCAGGGCTCAAGCTGGCCATCGTGTTCCTGGATAACAAACGTTTCTTCCCCCAGGTCCCGGCCATTCACCGAGAGCGTGCTGCGGTACTGTCCGGCGTGCAGTGGATTACCGTATTGATATTTCTGGAGATCAACCTGCGCGGCGCCGTGCAAATGGGCGCGGTTAAAACTAAACGCCTCTGCCGCCCATGCCTCCTGCCAGGGAAGGAGCAGCATCAACCCAACCTTGATCTCCCTGAGTTTCATAATAATGTCCTTACTGAGGATAATTATGATTCACTACCGCGCCGTAATCATTGATGGTGGTGAAGCTGAATTTGGCTGGCAGCGTGCGCAGCGCGACCCCTTTAGGCGCGATCTCCAGCGAGGAAAACGGGGCGACCATGCCGACAGCGTGTTTTTGTCCGTTAAGGGTGATGCTGTCGATGGTGATATAGCGCGCTGAGGCATTGCTCACCCGCAGCCCGTTGCCCGTAGGAGCCAGCGCCCAGCTCAGGGCTTTTTCCGCGGCTATTTTTTCCGCCGCCACGCCTGCCGGACGGTAAAACAGCTTGATACGCGACCGTATCGCGAGCTGCAGGTAATTGTCAGTCTTGCCATTTTTCGGCTCAGGTGGGATATCCAGAAGATTGAACCAGAACAGCGATTCCCGATCCTGCGGCAGGCGGCTGCCGTTAAACACCAGGCGCCAGCTCTGGCCTTTTCCCGGTTCGATGCGCACAATCGGCGGCAGCACAATAAACGGCGCCGCATCCTTTTCCGGTTGATTTTGCACGCGGCCATCGTCGACCCAGACCTGCGTCAGAGAGGGGGTCTCCCCCATATTGGTGGCCCGGACGGCGATCTCTTTTTTGTCGCCGGAAAAAATAATCCGTGTGCCGTCAATAACCATACTGGCGTCCGCCGAGGGTAAATAGCTGGACAGCAGCAGTGCCAGAACCATACGCCGCATATTCACCTCCTCCTTGCCGGGTGGATAAACGGCCCCTGAGCGGGGCCGTGGACAGGGGTTACGGATAGACCACCGTAAAGTTGACGTAGGTAGCGACTTTTCCAGCCGTAGCGGCGTCGGTCGCATAGTAGCGGGCATAGAAAGGCAGCGAGGCGGAACCATCCTGCTCAGCCACCGCCACCGGGATCACGTCCGGGCGAGCAATGGTGCCGTCTGCAGCGACCGCCGGGGTCTCCGCGAGGTTAATCGGCGTAAACCGAGTGTTCAGCAGCTCCACATCGACGTTTTCTGCTTCCGTGCCGTCAGACAGAGTGTTTTTTAGTCGACCCTCCGTGGAAACGTATTGATCTTTCTCGAAGTACACCGAGACATCAGCCCCTGGGGTGCAGCTCGTCAGATCGATGGTGAAGGGAACCACGCCCGCCGTTTCACCCGCGCTGCTGAGCGCTGAACGCTGGACCGTCGGTAGGGTTACCGTCTTGTCTTTATTCACTACCGTACAAGTATTTTCGATGACTTCACCATTAAAGGTGACTTTGCCATCAGCAGCCTGTGCCGCTACCGGAGAAAGCATCATCATCACCACGAAAGATGCCATTCCTCTGCTGTATTTTTTCATCTTCACTCCTCATCACCACGCTTATGGAGAATCGTTCAGGAAATACCCTGGCGTACTTTATACGTACAATTTATTAATGCTCAGTCCATTGGATTAACCTGTTATCTTTTAACCCCTTCCCTGCACTGACATCCTACTCACTTCATTATTTATTATTCAAATTCGCCACCAGGACCATTTCTACTTTTTATAGAAAAGTCTTAACACCACTTTAAAAAAGAAATAAAACTGACGCACAACAAAAACACAACTCACTGTAAATAAAAGGTAATTTTTATTTTTTATTTTCTAAAGAACATTCGAGAAATGCGATCTAACTATCTCACCCTCATTATTAACCACCTCCTCCCACGTTCTCCCCCCTCGATTGAAAGCGCAGGGAGTATGTTATTTCAGGTGGGTATTCTCTACAGTAAATTGTCGAATCAGGCAGGACAGCATGCACAGCGTATTTATGCCAGGAGGTCATTATGTTGATCTGCATTGCGGATTCAGAATATTTTAATATTGCCCTGAAAGCGTATATTAATGAACCAAACAGCAAGCCTCTGGATATTAAAGAAATACTCTGTTACCCGTTTAGTGGACAGAGTGAGATGTTCTATACTTTTTTTGCGACCGATGCCGGAGCCCGGCTAAGCACCATCCTTATTGATTACAGCAGCGTCAGCATCGAAGTACTGCAGGTCGCGCTCAGTTTAAAATCGTTTAATCCCCTGATCCGGATCTTTATTTTTGCCAAATCAGGCTACCCGTTGAGCGAGCTCGAACGCAGCCTCGCCATTGTGCTCGGCGCAGAGTTCATCACCAGTTTTGCCGGGCTCAGCGCTGCCCTTGCCCGCGGTCCGCGCTTGACATCGCCCCCCGCCGACAAGCTCTATATCGCCATACCTGACAGCTATAACCTGACCCGTAAGGAAACTTTTTTAATCAGCCTGCTGATGGGGGGAATGCCGTTGTGTCACGTGGCCAGCACCATGCAGCTCACGATCAAACGGGTCTACTACTACCGTTCACGCGTCCTTAGCAAGCTGGCGGTGAAAAATAACGTGGAACTGATGAACAAAGTTCAGGGGATGGTGTTGCGCCACTACCGACAGGAGACAGGCCATGAAATCGTATCTCTACGCTAAAAATCGCCTCATGTTGATTATCCTGAGCTGGCTAAGCGCAGACGAGGCGTTGCCATCTCGTCATGATTTCCAGCAGACTGAAACCATCCTCAGCACCCTGCATATACCGTATGTGCTGAAGCCCGACCTTGATCAACTGAGAGCTACGCTACAGCCATTACTCGCCACGCCCAGGCCGCAGGCCTGTGAGGTAGGCGCTTTTCTCAGCGCCCTGTTGGCGCTGTATACCCGGTTAACCGAATATACCGCCGTCGAGCACTATCTGCTCTCCCGGCATCTCTGAGTAGTAACCCGCCTGGGCAGGAAGACGCCGCGCGCCTCCTGCCTGTAAGGCATCACCTTAGCTCAGCAGACCGCTCGCCGCGTCGGGAGACGTAATCCCGATAGCCCTCGCCAACGTAAATCTGCCGTGGCCGGTAGATGGTCAGCGGCGCCTGGTGCATCTCGTTCCAGTGCGCCACCCAACCGACCGTCCGACCGACCGCGGTGACCACCGCAAACATCGACGAAGGCAGATTCATCGCTTTAAGGATCACCGCGGTATAGAAATCCACGCTTGGCGACAGGCCATTGTCCACAAAATAGGGGTCGGTCAGCGCCACGTCCTCAAGGGCCATCGCCACCTGCAGCAGGCGGTCAGACATGCCTACCTCCGCCAGCACCCGATGGCTGGTTTCACGCAGGATATCGGCGCGCGGGTCACGGTGACGGTAGCGCGAGTTGCCAAAACCCAGCCGGCGAAATGCCTGCGGATCGCGCTTCGCCTGGCGCAGAAACGCCGGAACCTGATCGACGCTTTCAATCTCCTCCAGCATTCGCATGCTCGATTCATTTGCTCCGCCATGCATCGGCCCCCACAGCGACGCCAGCCCGGCGGCGACGCAGGCGAATAAGTTCGCCCCGGAGGATCCCGCCGCGCGCACCGTAGTGGTCGAGGCGCACTGCCCGTGATCGGCATGCAGCACCAGGATCTGGTTCATCGCCTGCTCGATAACCGGATTGAGAACGTATTTTTCCGCCGGGATAGCAAACAGCATCTGCAGGAAATTACCAGCATAGGAGAGATCGTTGCGCGGATACGCCGCGGGTTGCTCAATGGTGTACTTGTAGCTCATGGCGGCGATAGTGGGCATTTTCGACAGCAGCCGGGTGGCGGCCAGCGCCCGGTGCTGCGGATTTTCCACGTCCAGGACGTCATGATAAAACGCCGCCAGCGCCCCCACCAGGGCGCACATCAGCGCCATCGGGTGCGAGTCGCGACGAAAGCCGCTGCACATGCGGGCTATCTGCTCATGGACCAGAGTATGGCGGGTGATGGTCTCGCGAAAGGTTTGATAGCTGGCCTCATCCGGCGCGTCACCGTTCAGCATGATGTAGGCCACTTCGAGAAAATCGCACTGGCGAGCCAGCTGATCCACCGGATAGCCGCGGTGCAATAGCACGCTGTTTTCCGTATCGATCCACGAGATCGCCGACTGGCATCCGGCGGTGTTGGCGAAGCCGGGGTCATAGCTGCAGAATCCGGACTGATTTAGCCCGCGCATATCAACTCCCACCGGCCCCCGCGTTCCCGGCACCTGCGGCAGGGCGATGGGCGGTTGTTGTCCGGCAAAAGAAAGCGTTAACGGTGTAGTGCTCATCCTGTTAGTCCCCCAGCAAGCTTATCAGCGACCCGAAGTCATTCTTCAGGCGGAAAGACCAACATAACCAATGTGATGCAGCTTATTCATTGATGTCATCACTATAACCCTGACAAAGAGGATATTTTGCTGGCCTTCACGGGGAAACAGGCCGTCTTTCCCCAGCCCACCGCCGGATAGCGGCACAAATCGCCAAGGATAAAGGCGATCATCGCTGTCAAAATTTACGTTGAGTAAAGAAAGGATGAAGAGGAGCTACAATGAATTTTGTGCTGTCGATGACCCTTATCTGCATCGCCATCGCCTGGCTGATGATGAGCCTCCTGCCGGTGTAGATGCACCGCTAACCGCCACGCCAGTGGTCTGGATAACCCCTCCTTCAATTGATTTCCGCCGTGGTCTTCGCCTCTGAGGTTTCATAAGAGCCATATAAGAAGTACTGGTTGCATATCAGGCTGTTGCGTTTTCCCGCCGAGAGGTAGGCTAAAGGCCCACTGTTAAGGAGGTGATATGTCTGGACTGATCAATCCACATGCGGCCCCGGAAGAAGCAGCCTATGCGCTGCTGATTGAGCTCGTTCGCGCCCAGCGCGTGCCGCAATATGAAGGCGAAATTTCCGGCCTGCTGGCGATGTACGACGAAGCCGTTAAACACTTTAAAGAGAAAGAGACCGAGCGTTAGGCGTGGACATCGTGGTGCGAGAAAAGCGTGACGCCTGCGGAAGCCGCGCAGGCGTTGGCTGGATAGCGGCTTGGGTCATCAGCTGCCGCGGTAGGTAGAGTATCCGTACTGACTGAGCAGCAGCGGGATATGCAGTTTTTGATTTTGCTTTGTGACATTGAAAATAACCGGAATCACCGGGAAGAACGTATTCATATTTTGGCTTTTAAAATAGTCACCAGTTTTAAACGTCACTTTATACACCCCCGGCTCCATATTCTCCGCCTGCGGATAGAGCGACTTAATCCGCCCATCGGCATCCGTTTTACCGGTGGCGATATGCTGCCAGCTCTCCCCCTGCTGTTTATCCAGCTCAATCTGCACCCCCGGTGAAGGGAGCCCGGTTTGCTGATTAAGAATGTGTACGCTGAGCGTCCCCTCTGGCGCCGCCAGCGCGCTGAAGCTGAGCAGAGAAATTACGGAGGCGATAACTAATTTCATAATCGTGACCTTATTGGGCAAGTGAAAGTGCCCTAACTATAGTCAGCGCGGCGGGGAAAAAAATTAAACTTTTTGTTATCAGTTTGAGTTGATGGGTACTGTCTCCACACACAACACGCTGAACCGGTTTCCTCGTAAGAAGAGGAAGTGTCTTATGAGTAGGTAGCCCCGTGCTCTTAGTAACAGGATACGGTGACACTAAGTCTATCAGGCAGGGGAAATAGATTTGCTGGGTTCAAATATCACAAGGTAAAAAGATATACGCCGTGGCCTCTGCCGCCTCTACCAGAACAGTGCTTACTGCAAATGGGCTGCAGTATTCGAAATAATCATTTAATATTATTTAAACTACTATTCCAGTGTAAGTAATCACCTGGTTCAGATATTGATCGTTATCATTGATTCTCTTGTCGCCACGCCTTAACCATCTCCTTTGTTACCTCTTTCTTGTAGCAAATAGGTGAGTACCCACCAGCTTTGCTCCAGGCACTGCGGCCACCGCACGAGCTGCCGTTCCGGGCGGTATTGAAGGGACAGGCACAAGTACCGGGGTAGGATGCGACAGAATCATCAATAATCCTTTGACTGACCTGATCATCGCTTAAGGAATTCGATTTGGCGATGGAAATATCTGATGCAAAGACGCACACAACAGCGAATACGGAGATGGCGACGAATTTGATGTTCATTCGGATCTTTCCAGGCAGTGGATGAACATCGAGGGTATGCTTTCAAATAGTGTTCAATATTGATCTATAACAACTGTACTTCACGCCAGCTTAAAATGCGATATTTAACCCAGTCAGACAGAACCTAAAGCTATAATGACTATTAGCCTGTTACCGGCAACATATTTTCACATTCCTGCAGAGCGCTTATTCTGCACTCAGCTATAACCAGCATTAACCATTCTGTTCGATATTACAGAGCAGTAATGCTGTACTCTGACTGGCCATCGTCCGACAGATACTACAAGACATTAGAATCATCGAAATGGTCCGTCGATATGCTCACCTGGCACCTAACCATTTAACTGAGCACGCACGTCAAATTGACTCAATTTTTGCAAATTTTTGCAGAAGATGTCCCAAATATGTCCCACAAGGAAAAATCAGCGACTGGAGGAAGTTGATAAGTGATTGATTATTAAATGGCACGCCCTACAGGATTCGAACCTGTGACCTACGGCTTAGAAGAAAGTAGAGCGTTAAATAACACACTGTAATCACACATGTTTTCCGCGTTCGCATCCGGTTTTGTGTCGTTTCGTGTCGTTTGAATGCATCCCTGTCTTTATCGTGCATTCCTGTCACGCCACATCTACGACACAGCAGCCACGAGCTGACAGCAACTAAACAACCGCATTGTCCTGGCGCACATCGCAGATAGTAAACGTCACTACACCGATGACAGTAACATCGTCCAGGGCTTCGCCCTCGATCGCTTCGCCATCTTCGGTAATCAGCGACCTTCCTCTCAGCGTGGCAAGCTCCGTCCCGCCGCCGTGCTGTATAAGCAGTTGGCTACCCTGCTTTGGCTTCAGGGAGATATCCAGTACAACGTAACCGCCAGACCGTTCGAAGAGCAACGTATTAGGCCCGACATTGCAGATCGAGTTGACAGACAGTCGCTGCTCAACGTAATCCGTCGCGGGTGAAGGAAAGCCCATTAGATCACCCTCCCCATGTTGGCCATCATCCACAGCCTGTTTTCGCTATGGTCCGGCGTTTTGTCGACGAAATACGTTTGTTCCCGCGAGATCCAGGCGTTAGCCTCCACCTCGGTAAAGTGAATGCCGCGCCGGCGCAGTGCGGTAACAAAGTCGCTGGTGTTAAGGTACTGGAACCCCTTGGAACTGCGCAAAATGGACTCGAGGAAAGCCGCGGCGATGTCTGACTGTCGAAGCATGATCTGCTCTCCTGAAATACTGGTCATGCATACAGTAATTTCATTCAGGAGGCAGATCAAAGAGGCTGCGGCTATCAATTTTCATGACAGCCGCTTTCTGGTCAGCTCTTCGGTGCGTTCCAGATACCTGCCTGTACTCCAACCGTATTACGCATCCAGTTCATCACCTGAACCATCCCAGCCGAGCCAATATCCTGGTTGTAAAGCACCAGGGAAGAAATGCCGATCTTTCCCGTAAACTGGTTATCAAGATAGGTGGCACCAATGCGTAATGTACGGACGTTTGTGATAACTTATGAGTTTGCGGTGAGGTTACACAGAGTGTTTTTCAATGTAATCCATAGCCGGAGATGTGCCACCACCTATCAAATTATTTTAAAAATTCCTAGAAGGATGTTATCCTCGCTGGCATTTCCATAATCACCAATTAATAACCAGAGTTTTATAATGATAAAGAACATTCAGATACTTAGAGCTTTAGCAGCATTATCGGTTGTCGTCTATCATATATGGCAAAAAACACAGGCCTACAATATTGGCATTGACTATAACTTATCCTTCCTTAGTTCAGGCGTAGATCTTTTTTTCATTATTTCAGGTTTTATTATGGTCTACATTCAAGATCGAAAAAAAAGAACTTCCTTTGAATTCCTAAAAGAGAGATGCATAAGAATCATACCGTTATACTATTTTTTTTACATTCCTTATAACTTCTGTATTTATAATCAGCCCACAGGTATTTAATGAAAGAGTTTTTCATGTTAGCGATCTGTTATCGTCACTATTCTTTGTCAACTTTTTATTTGGTAGCTACCCAGACCCAATAGTACAACAAGGATGGACTCTTGAATATGAAATGATTTTCTATATCTTATTCTCAATTTCGATAACTGCACATAAAATCAAAACAGCTATATTTATCACCGCAGCACTTATTGTATTTTTGTTAGCTTTTGGAATGAGTGACATAATGCTAGAATTTATATATGGCATGCTGGCTGCATACTTATGCAAAAATATAAAAAAAGTGGCAACAATCCCATTATTACTTTCTTTAATTGGTGTTGCTATGCTTATGGTGGATAAATTGAGTATATATACTCAATATAGATCAATATATTATGGATTACCATGTCTTTTAATTTTCATTGGAATTTTGCTAACAAAAGAACTGAACCTAAAGAAAATGGAATTCATCGGAGATGCCTCATACTCTATATACCTATCACATTTTATTGTAATACCTGTAATTTGCAAAATATTTGTCAAGTTTTACCCATCACCATCTACATCGCAAAGTTATTTGTTGTTTCTCATTTGCTTTGTTAGCAGCGTGACTTCCGGAGTCATTGTGTATAAGTACATAGAAAGCTATTTAACAAGGACGATAAAATCATTTTCCATAAATAAAAAAAATCACCTCCAATTCTAATTAATAATAAAATGCCAGGTGAAACCTGGCATTTTATTGTATTTTTCAATTATTTAAATTGAATTAACGAGTCATAAAACCCTACAATGCCAATATCGTTACCATCCCGCACTCCTTTCAGCGAGTAATTTTCTCCATCATCTGATTTAGTTAGCACTGGAGCCTCAGTTACAGTTATTTCCATCCCCGGAACGGGGACGATGACGTCCCCGACCTCCAGTTCAATAAACTTTTTAGTAGTCATATCAACCTCACTCATTAAACTGGACGCAGGCGTTCAAACGAAATATTTACACGACGCGTTCCGGATGGCGGAGCACTACCGAATGAAATACCGAAATAGGAAGTCCCTTTGGTATCATCCAGGTGTCTGACGGTAGTTAGCCAATCAGGTACAACAGAAACAATACGATAATTTGCATCAGCAACCGCCTGTGGCAGCGAAAGCGTAAAATACAGTGTAGTACCACCCCCCGCCAAATTGTAAGCCTGCGTCCGGGAGACGATATATCCCTGGGAGTTTCTAATCTGCGGGTCGGCAAGAGTAGCGCCGCCATAGTTAATTTTTCCATCCCCAGCTGAGTCCTGGAAAGAACATTCGCCAAGCAATAAGTTACCAATAGTACCAGAGCTGCCAAAGGCAATATCGTAACCCGCATTCCCATAAAAGGTGGTTCCAGAGATATCAGGTTGGTAGCATCCCGACAAGTTCGATTGTAAATCGATACCGTTTCCGGTGCTCGTCTTTACAGTACCCGTTTCGTTGTCGGTGTACGTCTGTTTTACACTATTTGTAATACTACCATCCCTGATTTTAAAGCCTACAAAACCAGAACAATAGATACCGCTACCACAGGCATCAATAGTTGGATTGATAACAGAGCATCTTGTCAGGGAACCAAGGCTACCTACCCCTGAACGTTTACAGTTCCGAGCAGTTGGGTTGATTATGTGGCAATTATCAATCCCATTTTCACCCATGTAGAATCCGTCCTGACAACCTACTGATACGCAATCTATAAACCTGGTATTGTAACAGCCATTCATATCACAGCCATTGTCAACACATGACTCACAATAGGCGTTAGTGACGGTATGATCTTTACACTTACCATTAGCAATTCCGATAAAACCAGCACGATATACCTTATCGTTGGTCGAGCTACATCCTTGTGTTTGACCTAAAGTATCCGCTCTGAACTTGATACCGTTAGAGCCTGTGTCCCTGATATCATTGAATGCAGATTCATGACGCAGGCAGTTAGTTACATACTGTCCAGCGGCAGTTTCTACCGCCCCTCCGGTGATATCACGTATTGTTGAATTTTTGCAGAAGGTATCTTCGCAGTTCTCAAAATACGCACCGTAGCTATTGAAATCACGGATATCAACGCCATCAACACCTGCATTGGAAACGCCAACAGCACTTATACAGCGACGGATCGCTGACTGATTAGCGGAGTTTCCTCTCAAGCGACCTTTTTTATTATTTGCCTTGATTAACGAATCGGAGGGTAAGATAAACATATGCGCCGATGCGTTGGCTTTATGAGTGACTGTCTTATAGTCAGCTATCCTAATTGTTATTTCTGATGGAACAGCAATTGTATCCACCACACAGCTCACATCGACAATTACAACCCCTGTAGTTTCTGCGGCTTTAGCAAATGCTTTCGCAAAAGCCAGAGTTGCATCAGCACCTTTAGTGACTTTGTAATCTGAGATTCGCGGAGATGAATTTTGGATGTATTTACCGACAGAAACATCAAGAACGGTGTTTACTAAATCAGCGCCTAACCCTTCTTCGTCTGAAGCCAGGTTTGAGCGAAGCGTATCGCCATCCATCAGAACGAAGTGAGTAACGTCGTTAGCAAAGCTGGTTGCATCGGTTCCGGTGGTCGTAAAGCCGACGTCAGTAGCAGCATTCAGGCGGTAATACTGGTTGTTATAGCGGATGTACTGGTTACGTGCACTAAACTGAAATGGACCATCCTCATAGTCGCCAAGAAAAACGTAGCCAGAGCTGTCAAGAAACGTCTGGAATCTGTTTTCCCTGTCGGTCTGCGACTCGACAAAATCAGCCTCCCTCTGGCTCTGAGATGACAAAAAATCACTTTCTTTGTCTTGCTGAGAGACCTCGAATGCGGTTCTTTGCCCCTGCATCTGAGATTCAAACTCAGCCTCTTTTGCGGCAAGCTCAAAGTCAATGCTTGCTGATAATCCAGATGCGATGTCCTTAGCCTCATCTCTCGCCAACCCCGCAACTACTGCAGCATCCTTGGCTTCGGATACGGATTCGGCAATATCAATGATCGGTTTTTCAATGCTAAGAGCATACTGTTTTGCTTCTGCGGCGCTAACCGCTGCACTGGCCGCAAACTGCGCAGATTGTTGGGTATCAGTAATTGCCATATCAGAATCCTATTACTTCCCAGCGAGTTCTAATGGTTGCGTTCTGCGTCTTGCATGCAGAACGAAATGAAAAACCACTTCCTGAAAACGTCGAGTCCATAAGCCATGAGCGTTCATTCTGCTCGACCCCAGAAATATCAATGGGCATCACTTTTACCGAACAGATGGTATTAAATCCAAATACCCCGTCGCTGGTTGTAAACGTTGGGGTAACAAAAATGTTATCCGTTTCGTATTCACCATCGGCCCCAGCAACATTGCAATTGGCATCCGTATAACCCCAGGCAAGACGAGCACCATTTCCAAAAAGTAACCCTCCGGACTGCCCGGGGCCACTGGTAGCATCTACGAAATAAACATTCGTTCCATCGCAATGAATATGTCCCCGCCCTGCAGGATATAATGTTGCCGTATTACTCCCGCCAATTGTTTTGCAAACGACATTAAATCCACCAGAGGTATTATTTGTGACCTTCCATTTCTTAATCCACGGAGGGAAAAACAAATAGATATTCCCAGTTAGCACTCCGCTGATAACTATTTCTGGACGCGATGCCTGCAAGGCAGTAAGCGTGATATTTGCAGATCCTGATGCAGTTATTGACGAAATACCATAACTTGACAAAGGGACCCACCCTGATGCGCCACCACCTGTATTTTCAGGTGTCCTATTGTTGCTATTGAGGGTGTTCAGCCAAAGCCCGTCGAGAGTGCTAAATGGAACAACGGCCCCTTTTGGGTAACCGCCAATAGCGGTTGCATAAGCCGAATCAAATGGATATCCACCCCCAGCCTGATTCCACTGGTGCCTCAAAAAAGACTCATAGAATATACCGTTAAAATCCTGACCTTGAGGTGGTTTCCCGCCTGATGAGAGAGCGATTCTGGTGATTGGGGGGAAGCCAACATCGAATGATGCCTTTCCCCCATTCAGCGTTTCGGTGGTGGCGTCGGTAGGAATGCTGTTACGATCGCCAGACGCGGCAAAGACCACCGTCAGACGCAGTGGCATGGCTGAATTATTCAATTCAGACCTCCTGAATGATGTTTACTTTTACTCCGGGAGGGGAAGGAAGCGCCCCGGAACTCTGTACTATGGCTAACTCTACATCTGACAGGGCGAATTCAAATACGTAGCTCATGACATGGTTGCCATCATCACGCACGTAAGATCGTCCGCTGGCGCCAAACATGTACACCAGCATGCGATTCATGACCGGAACGGTGCAGTCGCTGATGTTCGCCATCGCTTTGCACATGATCAGCTTGCGGTATGCGTCATTGATCAGGACCACAGTGTTCGTGTCCTGCACGCCGGTATAGAAAGGCGCCTGGTTAAAGGGTTGCGGGTCGGTGAGTTCTGCCGGGGTGCTGGTCGCTTCGCCAAACCCCAGGAACTGCTGGGATGGCGTCACAGTCAGCAAACGCTCTACATCAACGATTTTACCCCAGCACATCAGCCCGTAATCGCCGCAGGTCTCGATGTTGAACACGAGGTCATAGAACGTGTCTATCCAGTCCTCTGGCGCTACAGAAGCGTTAAAGGTGTCAATCAGTGACCGCAGGCTGGTTGAGTTCACGTACTGCGCGTAGATCGTCCAGTCGACATTATTCACTTACCGCCTCCGTTATGATGTTTGTCGTATCGATGGTCGGTTCCTGATCAATGCCCATGGTCAGCGCACTAGACCAGGTGGTTCCGTCCAGAGAGATCTGGACAGAAAGAACGTTCATGTTCTGTGCATCGAGCGCCTGAATGGGTCCGATATACCGGCTGCCATAAATTCGAGCGCCGGCACGCGCCCTGGTACCGCCATCTGCTCCGGTGAAGGCATTCAGGACGACCGTTCTGATCTGCACGTTGATATCTGATGGAAGGCCATCATTCGCTTCGTATTCCACCTTGATATGAACACTCACCGCGTCCAGCGTTTTCCACCTGTAGGTGTACTCCGGATAAGGGGCGTCATAGTTTTCGGTATCCTGCACGGTTCCGGTGGTGTCACCGTTCATAACGGTGCCCGGGGGAAGTTTTTTATTGATGGCCGCTGCAATGTCAGCCACTGCTCCGCCATAAACCCCGATATAAATCGAGCTGGCAAGCAGCGTGTAATTCGTGGAGCCTTTCTCGACGGAAGTGGGCTCTTTGTTGTCGATCACATAAACATCAAGTACCCCATCGACTTCCAGGACAGCAGCCCGCACAGCCGCTGCCGTGTTGAAGGCGTTACGTGCCACTGACTGGCGACGGCGATACTCAAATGCAGATCGCCCTTCAACATTCGAGCCCGGAACACCCGCGGTCTCGTTGGTGATACTCGACCAGCCACTTACCGCGACATAGATGTTTGTCAGGGTACCGATGGGACAAGCTATCGGCCCGGTAGTCAGGTTCTGGAACTCAATTTTTACCGTCCCGTCTGCGCCAATCGTTCCGGCCGCCAGGGACACGTACATATAACCGTTATCGTCGGTTGCATAGGACTGCGCCGGGATCACCGTTCCCGGTACGCCGGAGCATGTGGCCGTTACAACCGTACCCGCAGCAGCAATGCGATCGAGGAAGTAAATCCTGCCGATGCCATCCTGAAATCTGCCGGAGGAAAAGTCCGGGTTCATGTTGTTGACGATAGCCAGAAGCTGATCGTTCTTGTCTGCGATGATTGCAGTATCAGTGACAGCCAGTTGCCCCTGCGGCGTCTTGAGGTTCGTGCTCATCGCCGTCCCGAATGCAGAACCAATATCTGCTATACGCCCGGCAAGAATGTCTCCCTCATCCGGAACATCAAGGCCAGTGGTGGAAAAGGTCACGGCCGGTACCGCCGTAGAGATTGTCGTCATTTTTTCCTCACAGGGTGACGCTGGAATCCAGGCCGTTGGTATCCACGATCGCAATAACGCCGGTAGTGCGGCGCGTATCGCGGTTGTTAATCAGCGTCGGCTCAGCGCGCGCGATATAGCTCATCCGCAACGCTTCAACCTGAAGCGCGGCCGCCATGGCGCCGGTGCTGGCCTTAACGTTCAGAAGCTCTTTGTAATTAACGCCGGTGTCTTTTTCGTAAATGCACTCGCCGCGTATGGCCAGGCATGCCGTCGCTACGTCCTGAGCGCAGGCGTAGGGATTTTCAACCGTGGCGATATTACCCAGCTCATCAAGGACAAGATCCCAGGTATCGGTATCAAGTTTGAGAGAGATTGTTTTCATGGATGAATATCCATTGGTTAAATGTCAGGATTTAATAAATCAGGCGTCCTGGGTATGTTGCTTTAAACAACTTTGAGGGGATCGCCATGGACATCAAAATCACCTGCCCGGAGTGCGGAAGTGAACGCATCAAAGCTCCCGCCGAAGTCAACACGCTGGACGACCTCGCGGGTTCCATCTGCGCCGACTGCGGAAGAGAAATCAGTAAAGATGATGTCGTTAGTCAGGCGAGACAGTTCGCTATCGACTCGCTCAGAAATTCCATCGGGAAATCGTGATTTAAGCTCTCCGGTCAGGACGTGAATCTTGTCGTCTATGCGTGAGGTGTCGATTGACAGGGTAATGAGCATGATTTACTCCCATAAAAAAACCCCGCCGAAGCGAGGTTTGTGATTACCAGAATGCAAAATTACATTCTGATTTCATTTCAATGTGTTATGCCACATCAGCACCGTGAATCAGGTGGCGAAGAGCCTGAACCCCTTCTGCGTTGTAACGGAAAGCCTCAACTTGCTTGTCTGAGTGTTTCGACTTATCCAGAAAGAACTTGCCGTACTGCTCAGTTTTCAGGTTGTGTTTGTTTGCCACGCGGCCAACCTTGTTTGCAGTGCAACCGATCTGCGCCGCCACCTCTCCGGCCGTTGCGTAATGCTCTTCAATCACCGGCAGCGGTACAACTTCGTGTCCGAGTAGCGGGTTAACAAGCGTGGCAACGATCACCTGGTTAGCCGATTCACCAAGCCGCGGGAACATTGACATCAGCTCGCGGGCCGATGCGATGTTTTTCTCCAGCGCCTGAGCTTTAAGCTGTTCGGCTTTTGCAAGACGGTACTCAGGAAGTCCGGATGAAGTCTTGTCCCTCGAAATGTTGTAAGTTCCCGTATCCATCAGCGCCGGGAGCACCTCTTCACATACCCAATCCTGAACACGTTCAGCTGAAGGGAGTGAGCTGCGCATGATGAGGCGAAATACATCCGCCTGACCAACAAGTTGAATGCCCCGCGGGTTGTCACCGAACCCCAATTCTCGCGATTCGCTATAATTAAGTTTAATCAGCGACTTACAATGCTTTTTCAATGCATCTGCTGGGTTGGTATATCCCAACGCTCTTGCGAGCGGCACCGCAAGAAACACAGGCTTTCCTTTGAAGCGGGCTGCATCAATGCTTACACCCATACCTTCACTTGACTTAAACTCAAAATGTTTGATAATCGAATTCATAGAGTTTGCCTTCTATGTATGTTAGTGATAGCCGCCAGCGCCAACTGGCGGTTTTTCTTTTTGCATCACTGCAATACTCCCGTCCCGTATGAAAATACATTTTTCCAGTTAGTATCCCCCCATGGGTGCTCTTCAATATGTTTCGTTTCGCGGCGAAGAAGATCTCGCGTCCTGTTTATAGTCCTCGCATGGTTGGTCACTATCGAGGCAAAGCGAGGTAGTAATTTGTGCTCTGCGGCCAGCAATAACGGGTAAATGTTATGGCAGGCTTCGTACATTACTGCGCTTGATCTCCACAGGTAAGACAGAGAGCAAAGCTCATCATCACTGAACTGCTTCGCAATCGGCGAATGAACCACTTCGCGATCCAGAATATCCAGCACCCAGCGGCGGAACTCTTTAGCGACCGGAGTGCGGGCGAACATTGCTATAAGATGGGCGCCGCGCAAAGAGAAGACGCGAACCTTCATTCTGCGGGTAGAGCCATTTATTCCATTGGTCACTGATTCAATGACCATTGTCATTCCCTGAGAGAACTCATCTTCGTACTGAGCGAAGAGGTTAGAAATTGACTTGGTGCTTTTGTAACCTAGAGCTTTCGCAATATCTGCAGATGTCAGCCAGACACCAGTGACATTTTCTACCGGATTGAGCGTTACGCCGTGGAAGTTGAAATCTGATTTAGCTACAATGTTCATGTCGATATTTCCTTCGCGGTTATTTTCGATAGAAGCCCCAAAGGTTGCCGCCAATGGGGCTTCGCTGTTTTTACTGACCATTCATGCGCTCCTCACGCAGGCTTTTTGCCAAACGCTGCACAATTGCAGAGTTAATCGATATCCCATCCATTTCAGCCATACGGCGGATCTCTTCCTTCATTCCTTCTGGCAAACGCAATTGGAAGCTAGAGCTTTTTCTTTCTGTATATAAAGTATCCATATCAACCCTCATCTATCATGTCACCGTGACATGATATCACTGTGACTCAATTTACGGATAATGTCAATGTGATAGCATCAAGAAAATTTTGAGGTGCTTATGTCAGAAAAACCAGTCCGCGAATACGATAAATTCATGCTCCGCTTCCCTGATGGTATGCGTGATGCCATAGCTGAGAGAGCCAAGCGTAATGGCCGCTCCATGAACTCTGAGATTGTCCAGATCCTTCAGGATGCACTGGAGACAGAAAAGCTGATAGCTGAAACCGACATTGTCGATTTTGACTCAACCCAGGCGGCTCTGGATTCAAAATCCACGCCAGAGGAAAAGGCTGCGTTTCTTGCCGAACTGGAGAAAAGAGATCCCTTTACCGCTGCAATTCTTCGTGAGGGAGAGGAACACAACAGAAGGCTTGCTGCGATACTTGGGAGACGCATGGGTTACTCAAATGAGTAAAAGTAAAAAACCCACCTGATGGTGGGTTCTTTTCAACTCTTTAGTGCACCGAATAGTATTGCCGCCACCACGATCCCACCTATAAGCATAAGAACCCTCTCCCACGCTATCTGAGTGCCGGTATACTTAGGTTTTGGCTCATCCATGGGCATTATCTCACTACCACAATGCTTACACTTTGTAGCCTGATATTTAACAGGCTCTGCGCAGTATGGGCAATCCCTCACGGGGCTCGAGGAATCGGTAGCGACAGCACCAGAGGAATTAAGCGAGGGGACGAAAAGAACGTGAATAATTGCGACGATGAAAAGCAAGAATCCATAGAGCCACCAACCGCCGAAAGAACGCCCCTTACTTTGCGCAATGAACGCAGGTATTAATCCTAGCAATGCTGCAATAACTAAGAACGACATTTTTATTCCCTCTATGCCGCCCCCAGAGGATTTGTGCGGCTTCCTCCCGATTCTACCCCGCCGTGGTCATGTCCATCAACGATTGAACCATCGACTAACTGAAGTTTGCCGTTAGCCAGGATTTTCAGTCCATTTATGTTAACGACGCCAGGGCTTTTGATGTTTATGCCGCTGCCAGTGAACTCCGCGAACTCAGTTGGTTCGCCGTTCAAACTGGCGATTGCTGTGATGTAAACTGCATCAGAGTAAGAGTGACGGCGCTGCGTTGGTGGTGGCCCACCACTTTTCGATTTTTTCACATTGGTGATGTCTTTGTCGCAGGCTATGACCAGCCCGATATCGCCAACTCGAGGTGTCATTTTTACCGAACTATTTCCAGCCTGGTACTGAATGAATGGAACATTGTAAACATCCTGGTTTTCAATTGATCCGCCAGAAGCGTTTGTTCCAGTAACCAGAGGAAAAACGGTAAGGGTCTTCCCATTCACTTTTTTGACTAAAACGATATCGGCAAATACGCAGCCCTTTATGGCTCCGGCTATAAGCGAAAGAACAGCGTTCCCCTGGCACGACATGTCACTAGGCTTTTGCTTGGTAAGCATTTCATACTCCAAATACAAATCCCGGATAAGCTACAACGAACGTTTCCCACAGACCACCGGGGACCCTGCATGACAAGTAATGAGTGGTTCCATACTGGACTATCCAACCCCCGCTTGCATGAGGGAGAGAGGTTTCCAGTTTTATTTTTCGAGCCAGCTTTATTGACGGTGAATAAATGCAGCGAAAATTTATACCAATATCATAAAAAATAGGGTAGCCAATTAATCCATTCTCAGGAGATATAAATGGAACTACAGAGTCAATAGGGCTTTTCCCTGTGTAGATTGTAACCGTCCCAAAGTCTATATCTGCGATGATATTATGGTCGGCCGCAATTTTCTGAATTTGCTCAATAGCATTTCCCTCATAATAGGGGTTGCTATGCACCGATTTAACATCAACGTTTACGAACTTCAAATCCACCTTAGAGGCCAGTGCTTTTATCATATCGGAGACAGAAGCTTCACCTTCAATTGAAGTTGGCTCGCATACGACAAGCTTTTCCTTTCCAATAGCTGAGGCCGTTATTTCAATCGGAGCATCAGGCATCTGATTAAGATTTACCCTGGCAGATATTATCGTGCCCATAAACACGCAAACATCTCCAGTAAAAACCCGTATGGCGTTTTGCTGCTCACCGAAGAATTTCTCGGAGTTGGTGGTCAATTTAGCCATGTTATCAAGGGATAAGCCCCATAGGCTAAGCTCCATCATCGTCCCGGTAGCCCCCCCATAAGCCGAAACAGAAAGCTCGCACTTGAAATTTTCGGCTATGAGCGTGTTACCTTTTTTACCGTCAAAGGTGCCATTGGCCAGAGTAAACTCAACCGTTATCTCTCTTTCCTTGTAACTCATCGGCCCACCTCATCACTCGTCGCATAGTAAAGTTTGAAGCGTGTCCCTATTTCGTCATAAACCGGATTCGAATCCCCTTTTGTGTCTACAAAAATGAGATCGCCATTAAATCCAAGATACTTATATCTGACAAGGTATATACAGTTAAGGCAGAGAACACCCTGCATAATTGCAGTGTCATCAACGTACAGGTCTATGTAGAATCCAGTTGAGCGCTGATGAAGCTTTATCGCGCAGTTCTGGCCGCCAAGCGTGACATAGACCTTTTGAGATAGTGACGGTGATAAGCTAATTTCCTGCATGTCACATCACCTTATTTTTAAGAAAATCAGCCACCGTGTTTTTGATCTGTTTTGCGACCGCTGTTGATGAGTTATCCCATACTTGAGATACCGATTTGGCCGCCGAATTGACACCTGAAACTATGGCACTCCCGGTAAGATCAAGGGCGCTTGATAGCGATGTATTCCCGCTTGTCCACGCGTTTTTTGCGTCAGTAAGCGTTACTTCTTTAGTTGAAGCAGTGATTACCTCTGTTTTTGCAGCGCCCTTATTGTTTGTTTTGTCGTTATCTGTCGGAGCCTTACCGGAAACCCCGTTAGCGATAATTACTTCACCGCTATCCATTATCTCTTCGAAGGTGCAGTTTGCCATCAACAACGTCTGCCCGCGATATGATCCCACAAAGTAATCAAAGTGAGTCAGATCGTAGCTGTAATACACCGTGTCCGGCGTCTCAATGTTGTAGGTACTGGCCGTGTTTTTCATCTCATCCAGTTTCTGAATGAAATTACTTCGGCTAAGAAGAGATAAGTTTGTCAGGTTTGGAAGCGCACCTGTATATGCAGTCCATCCCTCAAGTGCCAGGATCACCCTTAACTCCGATGGCTGCCGGACCTTGTTGTACGAAGTATACTGCCCATTTTCAACCGGCCCCTTCGTCACGTTAGCATCACCGTAGCGATCAACGCTAACCCAGCCGGAAGGAGCGAAAACCTCCTGACCGGCTGCAGCCGTCAAAAGCGACTTGTCAACGGTGTTGTAGGTTATCCGGTAAGTTGGCGACAGGGCGCTGTTAAGGACGGATAACAGGCTTCCTCCCTGAATGGCGGATAGCACTGTCGAGACATTCAGAGAAAACGACATGAGTTATTGTCCTGAGTAGCCAGCCATTAGCATGACGCGGTTGTCACCGTGCTTTTTGATGTCGCTGGTAAGCTGTTCCACGTTCTGGGCCTGAGTAGTGATTTTGGTGCCATAAAAGTTATAAACACCGCCAGCCTGACCCGGCATCGCGCGGTCTACGGCCATACCGGCGCCGGGGCGCATTCCGGCCATGACTTTGGGGACGTAATTGCGAGTTTCCGACGGCAGGCTATCCATGCCTTTCTTCTGGACGTTTCCGAGCCCCCAGTTATAGGAGGCAAGAGTTTTTTCCAGATCGCCACCTGTGGCATCCATTAACCATCTTAGATATTTCGCTGCGGCCTCTGCAGACTTATGGGGATCGTAAACATCACGACCTTTGAGCCCCATATCCTTTGCCGTGCCTGGCATGAACTGGAACAAGCCTTTGGCTCCAGCTTTCGACTCCGCAAACGGGTCACCACCTGATTCAGTAGCAGCTACCGAAGACAGCAGACCGGCAGGAAGGCCATATTTACCTTCCAGCGATCCGAACTCCCCAGCCATTGCCTGAAGAAATGCCTTTCCTTTAGCGCCAAGACGAGCGGCCTGAGCGTTAAGCGGGACGTTTGGCTGATACCCCCCGATACTTGGTTCTAAAGAGGAGGCGCCTGCAGGGGTGACAATGGCATCGGCTATTTTAGAAAGCAGAGTCTTTGTCGTATCCCAGTAAGACTTCTCATCCTGGTCCTTCTTTCTGTCCGAAGGTGTTCCCCCCAGCCACTCGGGTAGATACTTGTTCAGGAGGTCATTATATTTTTTATACGTGCTGTTTTCGTAAATGCTTTGGGAGTTACTTGTCACCCCGGGCAGCGCATCATTACCGGTAGGCTTTCCGTCTTCAGTGCCGTACCACGCCTTTTTAAACTCATCGGCAGCCTTGGAGAAGTTGCCGTTGTTGAGCTCGTTTAAAGCGTTACCCAAATGGTTGAGCACTTTTCCGAGCATGGAAAAGTTATCTTTGAGGTTGCGCAGATCGCTTGATAGCGTCCAGCCACCAAGGTCAATACCAGTAATGTCGTTAATGTCCCGCTTCAGCTCTTTAAAGAATGAAGAGGATTTAACATTCCCTGATGACCATTCTTTTAGCAAGCCATTTAGGTCTCGAATGGTTGGTATCAGACCTTCATAAATTTGGTTTTTTACCGTGTCGAGATTTTGCCCCAGCTCCGCCCATGCGGCTGTAAATTCCTTTGCACCTTTGGTTGAGGCGTCAGTTATTCCAGAGCTTTTTGTTAAGCGGTCAACATCCGGAAGAAATCTACCCTCCTGGTTTCGCTGAATGGTGGCATCATCGAAGCCACCCATAGCACCAATCTGGCGCCGAATGTTTGGGTCTTTAACTTTCCTGAGTGACTCCAGATAAGACCTTGCAAGTGACTTGGCATCCTTTGAATAGACGTCAAAAGTATCACCAGTTAACGCCGTAAGCATTCGCATTCCGCTAAAGATCGGGCTGCTGGTATCCCCAAATAGAGAACCTTGCTTTGCAGCCTGAAAACCCTGCAAGGCGGCCGTAATCCTCTCAAAAGAGCTTCCGGCTGATTCTGCAGCCTTTCCGAAACCATCTAGTTCCCTGGCTGTCATGCCAAGAGCCTTTGACTGAATGGAAAGGTCCATCAGGCTAGACGTGGTATTTTTAACAAGGCTCATCAGGCCGCCGGCAGTGACGGTAACGCCAGTCAGTGCCAGCAATTCCGTCTTTATGCTGCCGAAGAATGCTGCTGCCTTTTTCCCCTGCTCAGCCATTTCCTTGGCAGTTTTTTTCGCATCCTCACGCTGCTTCTTGAGGTCGTCGCTAACGTCTTTCTGCCCCTTACGGAAGTCAGACGTATCAAGGCCCAGCGTCACCAGGAGGGCGTCAATTACCGTTGCTGCCATGATCACTCTCCGCTATGGCTCTGTTGGTATTATCCACGGTCATTATTTCAATCAGCCACCACATATCCTGAACGCTGTACACCGTGTCCAGTTCGTGGAGTGTCGCCATTTTCCCGGAGATCACCGCGGCAATGGTGCGCGGTACATTCGCATACTGTATGAAGCCGCGATCTGAATCTTCCGGGACGGATAAGGGGATTTCTAACTTGCGGTGGCTGCTACAAAAGCGATATGGAGTTTGAAGGCTTCGATTTTCAGGCGCGACCAGGTGCTAATTTCTTCGATCTGCCCTTCGTCAACAAGCGCTGTTTCGATACCGTTACCGCCGAGGAATTTCACGCAGTCAAGCAGCTCATCAAGCAGAGGCTTTGACTGTGCGAACGGAACTTTAGCCAGTGATGTGATACCCCACTGAGCGAGACCTGCCATGCCGCTGGCCATCACGCTTTCGTACAGCTCGCGAGCTTCTGCGTTATCCTCGGCTGGGGCCGGCGCCACCGCAGCACCGATGGCCATCATCATATTGTCTGGAACGGTAACGCCGGCGCCAATCACGGCGCACGCCAGGCGGATCGCCCACTCTTCGGCCTTTCTCGCCGGCATTTCGGTGATTTTGAACTGCTTACCCTTGTCACGGTTATCTGCTTCAACCGTGAATACGATGCTTTTACGAGCCATTTTTGTTTCCTGAATGAGTTATCTGGCAATAAAAAAGCCCACCTTGGCGGGCTATCTGGAATGGTGAATTTAGGGGGGTCACGCCTCAAATCCGGGGAGGTACATCTGAACCTCGTCCACCACACGGGCGCGGGCGGCCATAAGCAGGCGCTTTCTTCCACCGGCACCCCACTTGCCCATTCGACTTGCGCACTGACTCACTTCCTTAGTTTCAGCGTTTATCACATGGTCGATTTTATTTAAGCGGGCCATGGCATCAAATCCCTGACGGACAAGAGACTGGAATGTCTGATAAACACGGATTTCAAACTCAGCGCTGAGCCATGCGGCATAGCGTATAGCGACGATCTCCAGAGCCCAGACGCCTTGATTCAAACCACCGTTAATGACCTTAACTGGTTGATTTTCTTCCAGAGTGCATTTTTGCATTCTGGCTAAAGTCTGAACAAAATCTTTAACCTTTTTGGAGCGAAGAAACTGGCTTGGCCCCTGATTCTCTTTGGCTTGACCGCTACATACTGCTGAAGCGTGAAGATCATTCAGGCTGTAGCGACCATAGTCATCAACACGAACGGAGACTCCGTTTACTGATACGGTTGGATACTTCATCGTATTTACCTTTCTGTGGTGTGAGCCTGCTCGCGTAGACGTGGGCGGCCAAGAGCGGAACGATGAAATCCACCGCCCTGTCTCAGACTCACACTACGGAAAGCTCTTGTGGGAAGACGCACGCGAGTGCGCGATTTGTTGCGGGTATAAAAAAGCCCGGACTTAGCCGGGCTGATTTTTTTACGCTGAGTAGTCTGCCGGGGTGACAGTTTCCCACTGGATAAGCCCAGTTACTGGCTGAAGCACACGGCCGGCAGACGGCATACGGCGCGCGCGCTGCAGGATGCCGTTGGTCATGATGTACTTTTTGCCCAGCGACGGCAGGATCACAGTCCCATTAACACGCAGCACAGACCGCGTGGTCATCTGCGTGGTTTGCCAGTTGTCGATGTACTTAATCGACGGGGAGGGTGCCGCCAGATGGAATGTCCACGGCAGATCACCATAAACAAAACCACCCAGCAGTTTACCGTCAGCAGTACGCTGGTACTCTGCCGTGTCGGTATCACCCATTTCGAAGATGTTTTGTGCTTCGAACTGTTCCAGGTTAAACCCTGAGGGGTAGAGCTCAGCGATTACCAGCTCAATGATGGCGTCTGCCGACGTAATATTTTGACCGGCCATTACTGCACCTCCGTGCTGTTAACGGTGATACCCTGGATGATCCCGCCGTCGGTGTACCAGAAGTAAACCGTTGGCTTGGTACGCGCGGCGCGCATTGCCGGGGTGAACGGGCCGATGTAGACGTAATACCCTTCAGCCATAATCGAATCCGTAACATCGACACCAGCGATGGCGTTAATCTGGTCGATCTGCGACTGGTCAAGATCGGTGCCCGCCGTCATGCCACCCCACGCCCTGAATTGCTCAATGGTCGGCTTCATGCACGACTCAATGCGAGCTTTTCCGGCTGCTGCGTAAGGCAGATTGCTCGCCTGCTGGAATAGCGCAACGAGAGCCGCCTGAAGCTGAGCGTTAACCCATACCTGACCCGCCCAGGCATCAAGCCAGGCGTAATCACCGGTAATAGAGCCGGGCGCCCACTGGTTGGTTTCGACGGCATTCGAGGCATAATTCCCGTAGAAGTTATAGCCGTTGGCCTTGGCAGCCTCATAATCAGTATCGTTACTGATCATCGGCAGCAGGCCGGAAACCTGACGACCATTCAGAGAACAGCGCCCATTGGCCTGCGTGAAGTTCAGCGCAGCCACAAACCCCATAGCGTTTGCTGCGTGGTTCGGATAACCATACACCGGGCAGGTATCGTTATAGGCGTAGGTGTTGATGATGTCGTACACCAGTGCATTCGAGCTGCCCGCCACGATTGCCGTTCCTGATGCGTCCCATGGGACATAGGCAAAGCGGTGGTTCTGGCTGTTTGTCCAGAGCGCAAACGCATTAGCCTGGTCTTTGGTGACAGCGAATGTCGTGGAGAATGTTACCCAGTCCTGCTCTTTGGCCAGAATGGCAGTAAAGATATCGTCAACCACTGCCGGCGCCGCACCCTGAGAGATCACCGCGCCAGTCGCTTCGGTCAGTTTAAGGCCTGTGGCCAGCGTACCTTCATCGGCAAAGGTAATGGTGCTATCCACGCCTGTGGTGGCAGAGGTGATGATGAATTTCTTCAGCACGCTATCCCAGGTCACTACAACCGAGGAGCCAATGCCGGTTTCAATCAGCTCTGCAGCGTTATCAAAGCTGGTGGCGCCGCTGAGGTTGATAGCCGCAGAAGTCTCCTCCGTGCCGTCAACGGTCAGAGTCAGCGTACCCGAAAGCAACTTGAGCTGTGCCAGCGTGGTCGCGGCGTGCGATCCGGAACGAAGGAATGCCGCCACTGCTGCGGTATTGAATCGGCTAAAATACAGCTTGCCAGGCATCTGCGTTTTACCGGTGAAAGCGGCGAAATACAGCACCGCGGCGGTGTACTCAATCGTAAGCGTTAAGTGAGCGCCGTATTGACGGCTATTTATTGGTGAGATCTACGTTC
>OKJA01000223.1_pt1 | contig 14696 bp, 18 predicted proteins | sample 1614601 | NCBI WGS metagenome assembly OKJA01 (sample SAMN04436954, study PRJEB24849) | human gut metagenome | biome: human gut; feature: NICU; material: stool | host: Homo sapiens | place: USA: Saint Louis, MO | collected 2010-01-06
AACAATATTGTATTAAAAAAATCGTTTTATGGTTGTTCAAATTATCCTGAATGTACCTTCACTTTAGCTGAACATTTTAGAAAGAAAAAACTCACCAAAACAAATGTAAAAGAATTACTAGAGGGAAAAGAAACCCTGGTAAAAGGAATCAAAACGAAAGATAGAAAGTCCTACAATGCCGTTGTAAAAATCGGAGAAAAGGGATATATTGATTTTATCTCTTTTTCAAAATAAGCATAAAAGCCCTTTAAAGAGGGCTTTTATATATTAATCACAAATCACTTATCACAAATCACAAGTGATTAATCACAAATCACTTGTGATTTGTGATTCCTAATGATACAATATTACTATACAAAAAAAGAATGGGGCGTAGTTATGGAGAAGGAAGAACTAAAAATACTTGAAGAATTAAGACGTATTTTAAACAGTAAAAATGAAGCAATTGTTATCTTAAACAATTATTTTAAAGGTGGTGTTGGAAAGTCAAAATTATCGACTATGTTTGCTTACTTGACAGACAAATTTAATTTAAAAGTTTTAATGATCGATAAGGACTTACAAGCAACATTGACAAAAGACTTAGCAAAAACATTTAAGGTAGAATTGCCACGTGTCAATTTTTATGAAGGACTGAAAAATGGAAACTTGGCTTCTTCTATTATTCATTTGACTGATAATTTAGACTTGATTCCTGGCACGTTTGATTTGATGTTACTGCCAAAATTAACTCGCTCATGGACGTTTGAAAACGAAAGTAGATTGCTTGCTACTCTTTTAGCACCTTTAAAAAGTGACTATGATCTCATTATTATTGATACTGTACCAACGCCAAGCGTTTATACAAATAATGCAATCGTGGCAAGTGATTACGTTATGATCCCTTTACAAGCAGAAGAAGAAAGTACAAACAACATTCAAAACTATATTTCCTATTTGATTGATTTACAAGAACAATTTAACCCTGGACTAGATATGATCGGTTTTGTTCCTTATTTAGTTGATACGGACAGCGCAACGATAAAATCAAACCTGGAAGAACTGTACAAGCAACATAAAGAAGATAACTTGGTTTTCCAAAATATTATCAAGCGAAGTAATAAAGTAAGTACCTGGTCTAAAAACGGAATTACAGAACACAAAGGCTATGACAAAAAAGTTTTATCCATGTATGAGAACGTATTTTTTGAAATGCTTGAGCGAATTATTCAATTAGAAAACGAAAAAGAATAGAATCACAAATCACAAGTGATTAATCACAAATCACAAATCACTTGTGATTTGTGATTGTTGATGATAAAATAAGAATAAGAAGAAATAGAAAGAAGTGAGTGATTGTGGGAAATTTAGGCGCACAAAAAGCAAAACGAAATGATACACCAATCAGTGCAAAAAAAGATATAATGGGAGATAAGACGGTTCGTGTTCGTGCTGACTTGCACCATATCATAAAATTTTGTATAATAGGAATTGAAGTTAAATTAGATGCTAAAAATTTGTAATTAAGAAGGAGGGATTCGTCATGTTGGTATTCCAAATGCGTTATCAAATGCGTTATGTAGATAAAACATCTACTGTTTTGAAACAGACTAAAAACAGTGATTACGCAGATAAATAAATACGTTAGATTAATTCCTACCAGTGACTAATCTTATGACTTTTTAAACAGATAACTAAAATTACAAACAAATCGTTTAACTTCTGTATTTGTTTATAGATGTAATCACTTCAGGAGTGATTACATGAACAAAAATATAAAATATTCTCAAAACTTTTTAACGAGTGAAAAAGTACTCAACCAAATAATAAAACAATTGAATTTAAAAGAAACCGATACCGTTTACGAAATTGGAACAGGTAAAGGGCATTTAACGACGAAACTGGCTAAAATAAGTAAACAGGTAACGTCTATTGAATTAGACAGTCATCTATTCAACTTATCGTCAGAAAAATTAAAACTGAATACTCGTGTCACTTTAATTCACCAAGATATTCTACAGTTTCAATTCCCTAACAAACAGAGGTATAAAATTGTTGGGAGTATTCCTTACCATTTAAGCACACAAATTATTAAAAAAGTGGTTTTTGAAAGCCATGCGTCTGACATCTATCTGATTGTTGAAGAAGGATTCTACAAGCGTACCTTGGATATTCACCGAACACTAGGGTTGCTCTTGCACACTCAAGTCTCGATTCAGCAATTGCTTAAGCTGCCAGCGGAATGCTTTCATCCTAAACCAAAAGTAAACAGTGTCTTAATAAAACTTACCCGCCATACCACAGATGTTCCAGATAAATATTGGAAGCTATATACGTACTTTGTTTCAAAATGGGTCAATCGAGAATATCGTCAACTGTTTACTAAAAATCAGTTTCATCAAGCAATGAAACACGCCAAAGTAAACAATTTAAGTACCGTTACTTATGAGCAAGTATTGTCTATTTTTAATAGTTATCTATTATTTAACGGGAGGAAATAATTCTATGAGTCGCTTTTGTAAATTTGGAAAGTTACACGTTACTAAAGGGAATGTAGATAAATTATTAGGTATACTACTGACAGCTTCCAAGGAGCTAAAGAGGTCCCTAGCGCCTACGGGGAATTTGTATCGATAAGGGGTACAAATTCCCACTAAGCGCTCGGGACCCCTTGTAGGAAAATGTCCTAAGTGTGGCAACAATATTGTATTAAAAAAATCGTTTTATGGTTGTTCAAATTATCCTGAATGTACCTTCACTTTAGCTGAACATTTTAGAAAGAAAAAACTCACCAAAACAAATGTAAAAGAATTACTAGAGGGAAAAGAAACCCTGGTAAAAGGAATCAAAACGAAAGATAGAAAGTCCTACAATGCCGTTGTAAAAATCGGAGAAAAGGGATATATTGATTTTATCTCTTTTTCAAAATAAGCATAAAAGCCCTTTAAAGAGGGCTTTTATATATTAATCACAAATCACTTATCACAAATCACAAGTGATTAATCACAAATCACTTGTGATTTGTGATTCCTAATGATACAATATTACTATACAAAAAAAGAATGGGGCGTAGTTATGGAGAAGGAAGAACTAAAAATACTTGAAGAATTAAGACGTATTTTAAACAGTAAAAATGAAGCAATTGTTATCTTAAACAATTATTTTAAAGGTGGTGTTGGAAAGTCAAAATTATCGACTATGTTTGCTTACTTGACAGACAAATTTAATTTAAAAGTTTTAATGATCGATAAGGACTTACAAGCAACATTGACAAAAGACTTAGCAAAAACATTTAAGGTAGAATTGCCACGTGTCAATTTTTATGAAGGACTGAAAAATGGAAACTTGGCTTCTTCTATTATTCATTTGACTGATAATTTAGACTTGATTCCTGGCACGTTTGATTTGATGTTACTGCCAAAATTAACTCGCTCATGGACGTTTGAAAACGAAAGTAGATTGCTTGCTACTCTTTTAGCACCTTTAAAAAGTGACTATGATCTCATTATTATTGATACTGTACCAACGCCAAGCGTTTATACAAATAATGCAATCGTGGCAAGTGATTACGTTATGATCCCTTTACAAGCAGAAGAAGAAAGTACAAACAACATTCAAAACTATATTTCCTATTTGATTGATTTACAAGAACAATTTAACCCTGGACTAGATATGATCGGTTTTGTTCCTTATTTAGTTGATACGGACAGCGCAACGATAAAATCAAACCTGGAAGAACTGTACAAGCAACATAAAGAAGATAACTTGGTTTTCCAAAATATTATCAAGCGAAGTAATAAAGTAAGTACCTGGTCTAAAAACGGAATTACAGAACACAAAGGCTATGACAAAAAAGTTTTATCCATGTATGAGAACGTATTTTTTGAAATGCTTGAGCGAATTATTCAATTAGAAAACGAAAAAGAATAGAATCACAAATCACAAGTGATTAATCACAAATCACAAATCACTTGTGATTTGTGATTGTTGATGATAAAATAAGAATAAGAAGAAATAGAAAGAAGTGAGTGATTGTGGGAAATTTAGGCGCACAAAAAGCAAAACGAAATGATACACCAATCAGTGCAAAAAAAGATATAATGGGAGATAAGACGGTTCGTGTTCGTGCTGACTTGCACCATATCATAAAAATCGAAACAGCAAAGAATGGCGGAAACGTAAAAGAAGTTATGGATAAAGCCTTAGAAGAATATATTCGGAAATATTTACCTGACAAACTTTAAAAGGAGTGAAAATGAAATGGCAGTTACATATGAAAAAACATTTGAAATTGAAATCATTAATGAGTTATCGGCAAGTGTTTATAATCGGGTATTAAATTATGTTTTGAATCATGAACTAGATACTAAAAATACTCGTTTACTAGAAGTGAATCTTTTAAATCAATTAGAAGTGGCACAAGAAGTTGATTTATTTCAACAACCATTTGAAGAATTACAAGCTATTCATGAGTATTGGCGGTCAATGAATCAATATTCAAAACAAATTTTGACAAAAGAGAAAGTGGCTTAACATGGCGAATATTACTGACTTCACCGAAAAGCAATTTGAAGATCGTTTAGAAAAGAATGTTGAACGACTAACTAAAAATAGACTAGCGGTTGAATCGCCAACCGCTTTTTTACTTGGTGGGCAACCAGGATCAGAGAAAACTAGTTTGCGATCGGCAATTTCCGAAGAAACACAAGGAAATGTTGTTATCATTGATAATGATACGTTCAAACAACAGCACCCAAATTTTGACGAATTAGTGAAACTCTATGAAAAAGACGTAGTAAAACATGCAACATCCTATTCTAATCAGCTGGTAAAGCTTAATTAGGTTATATAAGCTTGAAAATAAAGGGTTTGTCCAATATGGACAAGCCTTTTTCTTATGTTTTGCCACAGATTTGCCACACTTATTGTGTAAGAGTATCAAGGATAGGTATAATTTGATCCTTTGTTTTTTTAGTGATGTGCAAATAAATTTCTGTTACACGATTACCTCTAGAATGCCCTACACGGTCTTGAATTGCTTCTAGGGGTATTCCTTGCTCTGCTAAGAAACTAATATGCGTATGACGGAATATATGGGTCGTAATATGTTTATTAAAACTAAGTTTATTATCAATATCAATTCCTGCTCGTTTTGGATTACCTTTTCGATTTAATTTTCCATTTTCAGGTGAGTTGAGGAAATTGTTAAGGACACTATAATGAAGAGGTGTTCCATTATAGTCGGGTTTATGACGACTTTTGGAAGTAAAAATCCATCCATTATCTTTATAATCAGGATTGAATCTTATGTGTTGGTGATTTAACTCAATTTCCTCTTTAAGAATTTCTATAGCCCTTTTAGATAATTGGACATTTCGGTAACTTTGTAAGTTTTTTACATTACCTTCATAGCTATTTTCTGCAGCTCCTCCGTGAGTGGCCTGACTAATGATGATATTTTGCTTTTCAAAATATTGATAGGCACCAATATTTTGGAGTTTTCGACTCTGTAAGTCAACAGGGCCATTAGTTAGAATACCTATTGGGATGTGGTTTTTATGTAGAGCCAGCAGTAGTTGATGTATCTCAGGAATCATCGTAATCTGATCGAGTTCATATTCATAGTCAGCTTGGAAGTCTAGAGCTTCTGTCCTAGAAATACTATCGATGCCAAATTCTTCCATAGTCTTCTGACAGCGAAAAATTCTAAGCTGCTCAATACTGATGAGTTTTTTCGTGTATTTAGGAAAAGCAACATCAGACCAATATCTGAAACGTTTGTAAATGTTATCTATTTGTTGGATATCAATCGTTGGAAAACATTTCTCAACGCTACGTTTAAAGGGGAGTTGATGGTCATAAAGAGTGTCATCAAGGTCAAAAACAATATTTTTATAAGTCATAATTCTAGTCCGCTTTTAAAATAGTAGTGTACTGGCTAAATTCCTCTAAGTGTTGAGGGCTAATCTGGTTATCTGTAATGATGGTATCGAGTTGATCTAGATTATAGAAGTTAAAGAAATCGTATCGATCGAATTTAGTACTGTCTACTAATAAGAATTTTTCTACAGCATTGTTTAGGGCAAGTTGTTGAATCACACCTTCCTTGTCACTATATGTAGCAATAGAATTATGGGTAACAGCATTTGCACTAACAAAAGCTTTGGCAAATCTCATTGCTTTTAAATTTGTCGAAGCCATTGAACCTACAAAAGCTCCAGTTATTTCTCTATATTCACCGCCAAGAAGCAATAAATCAATGGTTTCGCTATCATTTAGAATCAAGAACACAGGGAGACTATTTGTAATGACACGAATTTTATAACCTTTACGACCTTTCAATTCTAATGCCAGTTGTTCAAGTGTAGTTCCGGGTCCAATAAAAATAGTATCGCCATCTTTGATTAAAGAGCAGGCTTTTTTAGCAATGTCAATTTTTTCTTTTGTATTTAGACTTTTCTTCTCGATATGTGTCTTTTCAAGTGGCTTTTTAGAGGAAAGCAATTGTGCACCACCATGAGTACGTGTTAAAAGTCCATCAGCTTCTAGAGCATCAAGGTCTCTACGGGCTGTCATATCGGAAATATCTAGTTCATCTATTATTTCTTTTATGGTTATGGTCCCATCAATCTTTAACATATCTAAAATTTTTTCTAATCGTCGTTTTTTGTTCATATGAAGACTCTTCTTTTTTTTAAATAAACAAAAAATAAACAAAAAAGCGTTGCTTTTTGTTTGAATGTTTGATATTATATAAACAAAGAAATGGTGAAAACGTTTTTTCAAACATTTTGCAAAATGTTTTCTACTTCTACGTAGCATTTCTTTCTAAAATTTAGGAGGTGGTCAAAATGGCTATTGTTGTTGGTGCAGATCTCAAAGGTACGAGATTAAAAGATGTTGTGAAAAATTTTCTTGTAGAAGAAGGTTTTGAGGTAATTGATGTGACTAAGGACGGACAAGATTTTGTTGATGTTACCTTGGCAGTTGCCTCTGAAGTAAATAAAGATGAGCAAAACTTAGGTATTGTAATTGATGCTTATGGAGCTGGTCCATTCATGGTAGCAACTAAAATTAAAGGTATGGTTGCAGCAGAAGTTTCAGATGAACGCTCAGCTTATATGACACGTGGACATAACAATTCACGAATGATTACGGTTGGCGCTGAAATCGTCGGTGATGAGCTTGCTAAAAACATCGCTAAAGGTTTCGTCAATGGTAAATATGATGGCGGACGTCATCAAATCCGAGTAGATATGCTTAACAAGATGTGTTAAGAAAAGGAGTTAAGGAATGAGAATCGCAATTGGATGTGACCACATTGTCACAGATGAAAAAATGGCAGTATCAGAATTCTTGAAATCAAAAGGACATGAGGTCCTTGATTTCGGGACATATGACCACGCACGTACTCACTACCCTATCTATGGTAAAAAAGTCGGTGAAGCAGTAGTAAGTGGTCAAGCAGACTTGGGAGTATGTATCTGTGGTACAGGTGTCGGCATTAACAATGCAGTCAATAAAGTTCCAGGTGTTCGCTCAGCGTTGGTTCGTGATATGACATCAGCTATATATGCAAAAGAAGAGTTAAATGCGAATGTTATCGGTTTCGGTGGAATGATTACTGGTGGTCTTCTTATGAATGACATCATTGAAGCTTTCATTGAAGCTGAGTACAAACCAACAGAAGAAAATAAAAAATTGATTGCAAAAATCGAACACGTTGAAACACATAATGCACATCAAGCAGATGAAGATTTCTTTACAGAATTCCTTGAAAGATGGGACCGTGGTGACTACCACGATTAAGGTATAACAAATGATTCTGACAGTCACACTAAATCCTTCAGTAGACATCTCTTATCCTCTAGAAACATTGAAAATTGATACAGTGAATAGGGTGAAAGATGTTAGTAAGACAGCTGGTGGAAAAGGCTTAAATGTTACTAGAGTCTTGTATGAATCTGGTGATAAAGTTACTGCTACAGGTTTCTTAGGTGGTAAAATTGGTGAATTTATTGAAAGCGAATTAGAACAATCTCCTGTTAGTCCAGCTTTTTATAAAATCTCAGGAAACACTAGAAACTGTATTGCTATCTTACACGAGGGTAACCAAACAGAAATTTTGGAACAAGGACCAACAATTTCTCATGAAGAAGCAGAAGGCTTTCTTGACCACTATAGCAATCTTATTAAACAATCAGAAGTTGTGACAATTTCAGGAAGTTTACCTTCAGGACTTCCCAACGATTATTATGAAAAACTTATCCAACTTGCTTCGGATGAAGGAGTAGCAGTCGTTTTGGATTGTTCAGGTGCACCTCTTGAAACAGTTCTAAAATCGTCGGCTAAACCTACTGCCATCAAACCTAATAATGAGGAACTTTCACAGTTGCTTGGAAAAGAAGTAACAAAAGATATTGAAGAACTCAAAGACGTTCTTAAAGAGTCACTTTTTAGTGGTATCGAATGGATAGTGGTCTCATTAGGTCGAAACGGTGCCTTTGCAAAACATGGTGATGTTTTCTATAAGGTAGATATTCCTGATATCCCAGTTGTTAATCCAGTCGGATCAGGGGACTCAACGGTAGCTGGTATTGCATCAGCTTTAAATAGTAAAAAAAGTGACGCTGACTTATTAAAACATGCGATGACATTGGGTATGTTAAATGCTCAAGAAACAATGACAGGGCATGTGAATATGACTAATTACGAAACACTAAACTCACAAATTGGAGTAAAAGAGGTATAAAAATGGTACTTACAGAACAGAAACGCAAATCTTTGGAAAAAATTTCAGATAAAAACGGTGTTATCTCAGCTTTGGCATTTGACCAACGTGGTGCTTTGAAACGTTTGATGGCACAGTATCAAGATACAGAACCAACTGTAGCTCAAATGGAAGAACTAAAGGTTTTGGTTGCTGATGAACTTACAAAATACGCTTCTTCAATGTTGCTTGACCCTGAATATGGACTTCCAGCAACAAAAGCATTGGATAAAGAAGCAGGTCTTCTTCTTGCCTATGAAAAAACAGGTTATGATACATCAAGTACAAAACGTTTGCCTGACTGCTTGGATGTTTGGTCTGCAAAACGTATCAAAGAGCAAGGCGCTGATGCCGTTAAGTTCTTGCTTTACTATGATGTAGACAGCTCAGATGAACTTAACCAACAAAAACAAGCTTATATTGAACGTGTTGGTTCTGAATGTGTCGCTGAAGATATTCCTTTCTTCTTGGAAATCCTTGCTTATGATGAAGAAATCTCAGATGCAGGTTCTGTTGAATATGCAAAAGTGAAACCTCGCAAAGTCATTGAAGCGATGAAAGTTTTCTCTGATCCACGCTTTAACATTGATGTTCTTAAAGTAGAAGTACCAGTTAACGTTAAATATGTCGAAGGTTTTGCTGATGGTGAAGTGGTTTACAGTAAAGCTGAAGCTGCTGACTTCTTTAAAGCACAAGAAGAAGCGACTAACCTTCCATACATCTACCTAAGTGCAGGTGTATCTGCTAAATTGTTCCAAGAAACATTGCAATTTGCTCACGACTCAGGTGCCAAGTTTAATGGTGTGCTTTGTGGACGTGCTACTTGGGCAGGATCTGTAGAACCTTACATCAAAGAAGGTGAAAAAGCAGCACGTGAATGGTTGCGTACTACTGGATTCGAAAATATTGATGAACTTAACAAAGTTCTTGTTAAAACAGCTAGTCCATGGACTGATAAAGTATAGTAAAAACATAAAACGGAGGATATTGTTATGAACAGAGAAGAGATGACTCTCTTAGGGTTTGAAATTGTTGCTTATGCTGGAGATGCTCGCTCTAAACTTTTAGAAGCGCTTAAAGCGGCTGAAAATGGTGATTTCGCTAAGGCAGATAGTCTTGTAGTAGAAGCAGGAAGCTGTATTGCAGAGGCTCACAATTCTCAGACAGCTATGTTGGCTCGAGAAGCTTCTGGGGAGGAACTTCCATACAGCGTTACCATGATGCATGGTCAGGACCACTTAATGACTACTGTCTTATTAAAAGATGTGATTCATCACCTCATCGAACTTTATAAAAGAGGAGCAAAATAATGCATAAACTCATTGAACTTATTGAGAAAGGGAAACCGTTCTTTGAGAAAATCTCTCGAAACATCTATCTTCGTGCTATTCGTGATGGATTTATCGCTGGTATGCCAGTCATCCTTTTCTCATCTATCTTTATCCTTATTGCCTATGTCCCAAATGCTTGGGGATTCCACTGGTCAAAAGACATTGAGACCTTCTTGATGACTCCTTATAGCTATTCGATGGGTATCCTAGCATTCTTTGTTGGTGGTACTACCGCTAAAGCTTTGACGGACTCAATGAACCGTGACCTACCTGCGACCAATCAGATTAACTTCTTATCTACGATGCTAGCGTCTATGGTAGGGTTCCTTTTGATGGCAGCTGAGCCTGCAAAAGAAGGAGGCTTCTTGACAGCCTTCATGGGAACAAAAGGTCTTTTGACAGCATTTATTGCAGCCTTTGTGACAGTTAATGTTTACAAGGCCTGTGTGAAAAATAATGTTACTATTCGTATGCCTGAAGAGGTTCCACCAAATATCTCTCAAGTATTTAAAGACTTGATTCCATTCACTGTATCGGTTGTTCTCCTTTATGGACTTGAACTCATTGTTAAGGGAACTCTTGGTGTAACCGTTGCAGAATCAATCGGTACCCTTCTTGCTCCTCTCTTCTCAGCTGCAGATGGTTACCTTGGAATTACACTTATCTTTGGTGCTTATGCCTTCTTCTGGTTTGTTGGTATCCACGGTCCTTCAATTGTCGAACCAGCAATCGCTGCTATCACTTATGCCAATATCGATGTCAACTTGCATCTTATCCAAGCTGGACAACATGCAGATAAAGTTATCACTTCTGGTACTCAAATGTTTATTGTTACCATGGGTGGAACAGGAGCTACATTGATTGTTCCATTCTTGTTCATGTGGATTTGTAAATCAGAACGTAACCGTGCCATCGGACGTGCCTCAGTTGTTCCAACATTCTTTGGGGTTAATGAGCCAATCTTATTTGGTGCACCAATCGTATTGAATCCGATTTTCTTTGTACCGTTCATTTTCGCTCCGATTGTCAACGTTTGGATCTTTAAATTCTTTGTTGACACATTGAACATGAACTCATTCTCTGCCAACCTTCCATGGGTTACTCCTGGTCCGTTGGGAATTGTACTCGGTACTAACTTCCAAGTTCTATCATTTATCTTAGCCGGACTCTTGGTAGTTGTTGATACTATCATTTATTACCCATTTGTTAAGGTATACGATGAACAAATTCTTGAAGAAGAACGTTCTGGTAAAACAAACGATGCTCTTAAAGAAAAAGTAGCTGCAAACTTCAATACTGCTAAAGCAGATGCCGTTCTTGGAAAAGCAGGCGTTGCTAAAGAAGATGTAGCAGCAAACAATAATATCACAAAAGAAACTAATGTCCTTGTTCTTTGTGCAGGTGGAGGTACAAGTGGCTTGCTTGCCAATGCCTTGAACAAAGCAGCAGCAGAATACAATGTTCCAGTCAAAGCGGCAGCGGGTGGTTATGGTGCTCACCGTGAAATGTTGCCAGAGTTTGACTTGGTTATCTTGGCTCCACAGGTCGCTTCAAACTTCGATGATATGAAGGCTGAAACAGATAAATTGGGCATTAAACTTGCAAAAACTGAAGGAGCTCAATATATCAAATTGACACGTGATGGACAAGGTGCTCTTGCATTTGTTCAACAACAGTTTGATTAATAAATTTGTAAAAGTTATTTGAGACGAGATTATTCTTTCAGTTCCTTATAATATTGTTAACCATATCATTGCATTTCATTTCATTTCATTGGTTTCCGGAACTCAGAATATCGTCTCAAATGCTTTTTTTGAAAGGATTTATAGTTATGACTAAAACACTTCCTAAAGATTTTATTTTTGGTGGTGCTACAGCTGCTTATCAAGCAGAAGGTGCGACTCACACGGATGGTAAAGGCCCAGTTGCATGGGATAAGTATCTTGAAGACAATTATTGGTACACAGCAGAGCCTGCAAGTGATTTTTACCATAAATATCCTGTTGATTTAGAATTAGCTGAAAAATATGGCGTTAATGGTATTCGTATTTCAATTGCCTGGTCTCGTATTTTCCCAACTGGCTATGGCGAAGTAAATGAAAAAGGTGTTGAATTCTACCATAATCTTTTTGCCGAGTGCCACAAACGTCATGTTGAGCCATTCGTGACTTTGCACCACTTTGACACACCAGAAGTTCTTCACTCAGATGGAGATTTCTTAAACCGCGAAAATATAGAACACTTTGTAGATTATGCCGCTTTCTGTTTTGAAGAGTTCCCAGAAGTAAACTACTGGACAACTTTCAATGAAATTGGCCCAATTGGAGATGGTCAATACTTGGTTGGTAAATTCCCTCCAGGCATTCAATATGATCTTGCCAAAGTCTTCCAATCACACCACAATATGATGGTTTCTCATGCACGTGCTGTGAAATTGTATAAAGATAAAGGTTATAAAGGCGAAATTGGTGTAGTACATGCGTTGCCAACCAAATACCCTTATGATCCAGAAAATCCAGCAGATGTTCGTGCCGCTGAGTTAGAAGATATCATCCATAACAAATTTATCTTGGATGCAACCTACCTTGGACACTATTCAGATAAAACGATGGAAGGGGTCAACCACATCCTAGCTGAAAATGGTGGAGAACTTGATCTTCGTGATGAAGACTTCCAAGCACTTGAAGCAGCTAAAGATTTGAACGATTTCCTTGGTATCAACTACTACATGAGTGATTGGATGCAAGCCTTTGATGGTGAGACTGAAATCATTCACAATGGTAAGGGTGAAAAAGGAAGTTCTAAGTACCAGATTAAAGGTGTTGGTCGCCGAATCGCACCAGATTATGTGCCTAGAACGGATTGGGACTGGATTATTTATCCTGAAGGCTTGTATGACCAAATCATGCGAGTGAAAAATGATTATCCAAACTATAAGAAGATTTACATCACTGAAAACGGTCTTGGATACAAAGATGAGTTTGTAGATAATACCGTTTATGATGATGGTCGTATTGATTACGTGAAGAAACACTTGGAAGTTTTATCAGACGCAATTGCGGATGGTGCAAATGTTAAAGGTTACTTCATCTGGTCACTTATGGATGTCTTCTCATGGTCAAACGGATACGAAAAACGTTATGGACTATTCTATGTAGACTTTGACACGCAAGAACGCTATCCTAAGAAATCAGCTCATTGGTATAAGAAAGTAGCAGAAACTCAAGTGATAGAGTAATATTACTTGAAAATGTAAAAAATTGTTATCCGATACTTTAGAAAAAGTACAACACTTATTTAGACCAGGCTTTGAAAAGGTATATATTGTTAGTTTCGAAGATTGTCCTATGATTCCTGAGCTTGAAGCTACCCCGTTGCTAAAATGTGGTAAATGGTATGTTTCAACTGGAAAAGAGTGGATTTGCCATTCTGATTTAGAGTTATCAGCATTTGAATGGGAATTTTTACAATCACTCGATGTAGAAATACGTGAGACTATTCACTTCGAGGTAAATTATTTGCCTTTCCAATAATAAAAAGAAAGGAATTAGTTGTGACTATCGAATTAAAAAACGAGTATCTTACTGTTCAGTTTAAAACACTTGGTGGTCAACTGACTTCGATTAAAGACAAGGATGGGATAGAGTATCTCTGGCAAGCTGATCCAAATTATTGGAATGGACAGGCGCCTATTCTATTTCCTATCTGTGGTAGTTTACGAAATGATTGGGCTATTTATAGACCTCAAGAAAGACCCTTTTTTACAGGTCTTATTCGTAGACATGGTTTTGTTCGAAAAGAAGAATTTATTCTGGAAGAAGTCAATGATAATAGCGTGACCTTTAGTATTAAACCAAATGCTGAGATGCTTGATAATTACCTATATCAGTTTGAACTGAGAGTTGTTTATACCTTGAATGGTAAATCAATTAGAACCGAATTTCAGGTAACGAACTTGGAAATGGAAAAAACAATGCCTTACTTTATTGGAGCCCATCCAGCATTCAATTGTCCTTTAGTAGAAGGTGAAAACTATGAGGATTATTATATTGAATTTAGTGAGGTTGAGTCTTGCTCGATACCAAAGAGTTTTCCTGAGACAGGATTATTAGATTTGCAAGATCGGACACCTTTTTTGGAAAATCAAAAGATTCTCGATTTGGACTACTCACTTTTTTCCCATGATGCCATTACACTTGACCAGCTCAAGTCTCGTAGCGTAACGCTTCGGTCAAGGAAGTCTGGTAAAGGTCTTCGAGTAGATTTTGATGATTTTCCGAACTTGATTCTGTGGTCTACAACTAATAAAAGTCCATTCATTGCTTTGGAACCTTGGAGTGGTCTCTCCACTTCACTTGAAGAAGGTAATTTCTTAGAAGATAAAAGACAGGTAATGAAAATTTCACCTCAAGAAACTTCTAGAAAAATCTATGATATTACTATCCTTAATTAAAATTTGTTATTATTTGAGTCTTCAATAAGATTTGAATACTCTTACCTTGTGATGATAGATTGGTCTTCTCCGTGCCAGTCTTACATCGCAAGGTTTTTAAGTTTTTTGGGCTCTTCGTCAATGAGTGTTGGTGAAGAAATTCAATAGAATAATCGAGATACTC
>OKJA01000248.1_pt1 | contig 12677 bp, 9 predicted proteins | sample 1614601 | NCBI WGS metagenome assembly OKJA01 (sample SAMN04436954, study PRJEB24849) | human gut metagenome | biome: human gut; feature: NICU; material: stool | host: Homo sapiens | place: USA: Saint Louis, MO | collected 2010-01-06
TGGCCTGCAGCGTCATGGTACGGTCGGCAAAAGCGCTAAGCAGTGCCAGTTGCGCATCATCAAGATACCAGATGGTCAGCTTCGGGTACGCCGCAAGCTTGCTCTGATTCTGCTGCCACCAGATTTCAGCTGCCCGGCTATTATAGGCAAACAGCGCCACCGCCTGCGCCCGTGAGCAGGCTTTCTTAATCCGCCGCTCATCCGGTAGACCCAGTTCGATCCACAGATCGACCCCGAGATGATCGTTAAGCAGCCACAGCTCCGGCTCGTCATCCGACGACAGACCGCGGGTAAACTGTAGCCGTTCATCGGCATATTTGATCCATGCCAGCAGGCGCAGCATCATGCGCTCATGGGTTTCTGACGGATGCTGAGCCAGCGTCAGGTTAGCATCCAGAAACTGGTTGCGATCCAGATCGGCTACATTTACCGCAGCTTTATATATTGTCGCTTTCAGCGCCATGAATAAACTCCTGAAAAGAATGGCGTACATTGTAGCGAAACTGGCGGCAAAAGGCTGTCGTCAATCGCAGCAACCTGTTTCATCCTGCTGAAATTGCTTAAATGACTATGATATAGTTCCCTTGCTAAACAGAGTTTATCTTCGTAGGCTTAAACTTGCATCCCACGGTTGAGTCAGAACGCTGACAGGAGGGCATGTGGACCACTATTGTGAGTTAATACGCAAGCGGTATGCGGAAATAGCCAGCGGAGACTTAGGGTATATCCCGGATGCGCTGGGTTGCGTGTTGAAAGTATTGAATGAGATTGCGGCGGATGAGGCCCTTTCGGAGTCAGTCAGGGAAAAGGCCGCTTATGCGGCAGCAAACTTACTGGTGAGCGATTATGTCAATGAATGATACTTATCAACCCATTAACTGCGATGATTACGACAACCTGGAGCTGGCCTGCCAGCATCACCTGGTGCTGACGCTGGCGCTGAAGGATGGCGAACAGCTGCAGGCAAAGGCCAGCGCTCTTATCTCGCGAAAAAATATCGAGTATCTGGTGGTCGAACTCGCCGGCAACGTCCGCGAGCTGCGCCTGGATAAAATCGCCAGCTTCAGTCACCCGGAAATCGGCACCGTGGTGGTGAGCGAATCCTGAATCAAAAACGGGCTTAATCGCCCGTTTTCCTCCACATCAGCCTGACCCCTTCCCCGTCCTTCACTTCACCTTCTGTGGTCACAAACAGATCGTCCGCTGCGGCAATCGGCGTTTCGCCGTAAAACAGCAGCGGCGTGGTGTCTCGTCGCCACGGAGCAACGCCCAGCTCCTGCCAGAGCTTCTTAAGCTTGCGTCCGCCATGGCGCCCGACAATATGCAGGTGGCCGCTGGCGCGAAAGCGGACGGTGACCGGCTCATCCGCCGACGGCGGGCGCAGCCTGCCGCCGGGCCGCAGCGTCAGCTCGCCGAGACCGTCCGCCAGCCGCAGCGGCTGGCGCCAGTCGGGCCAGCGCTGAACGCTGTCCGTCTGACCGGGAAGATACTTCACCCAGTACAAACGCTGTTGAAAACGGCGGACGGTAAACTCCCCCAGCCGCAGACAGGGGCTGGCATCTTCCCGCGCCAGCGCCACCTCGTGCCAGAGGCGCTCAGGCACCTCGCGGGCGGGCATCGGCGCCTGCTGCCCGGCGAGCCAGCGACGCAGCAGCGCCGCTCGGCGCGGCGGACTCATCGTCGCCAGCGGCGCGATAGCCAGCGAGCCATCTTCGGCCACCAGCGACGCCAGCTCCGCCGCCAACATCTCGTCCAGCAGTTGTTCCTGCTCGGCGCACAGGCTGGCGCTGCGGGCGACGGCCTCGCTAAAGTGCGGCCAACGCTCGCGCAGCACCGGGATCACCCGCAGGCGCAGGAAATTGCGGTCATAGGTATCATCCTGATTACTCTCATCTTCGATCCACGACAGCTGATGGGCGAGCGCCCACTGGCGTAGTGATTCGCGGGTTTCATTGAGGAGAGGACGCAGTAGTCGACTGCCGGCAAAGGCAGAGGATGGCGCCATCGCCGACAGGCCGGTAGGACCGCTGCCGCGTTTTAACGCCAGCAGCAGGGTTTCGCACTGATCGTCCTGGTGCTGGGCGGTCACTAACACCTCGCCGGCATTGAGCGTATCCTGAAAGGCCTGATAGCGCGCCGCACGAGCGTGGGCCTCGACGCCCAGCCCTCCCCGGGCTAACGTCACGCGATGCACCACCAGCGGCACCTGCCACTGCTGGCAAATCTGCCGACAATGCGCCACCCAGTCGTCTGCGTGGGCGCTAAGGCCGTGGTGAACATGCACCGCCCGCAGCGTCAGCGAGGGATCCTGTTCCCGCAGCAGCACCAGCTGATGCAGAAGAACCGTCGAGTCCAGACCGCCGCTGAAGGCCACCAGCAGCTGGCGATGGGGATGAAGCGTATGCGCAATATCAGCCGTCATATCCACGAACATACCGAGAAGTGATGGCCCGGCACGTTACCGGGCCAGGGCCGCGCTGGCAAGATTTACTGCTGATATATTTCCAGCGGCAGGTCGTCCGGATCGCTAAAGAAGGTAAAGCGTTTACCGGTAAAGGGATCGACACGAATCGCTTCGCACTCCACGCCATGCGCGGTGAGATGGGCTACCGCGGCGTCGATATCATCCACGCTAAAGGCCAGATGACGCAGCCCGCAGGCTTCCGGACGACTGGGGCGGGCTGGCGGAAACGGGAACGAGAACAACTCAATCACATACTCGCCGTTGAGCGCCAGATCGCCTTTCCAGGAATCGCGCTCGGCGCGATAAAACTCACTTTGCAGCGTAAACCCCAGAATATCGCAATAGAACGCTTTACTGCGGGCGTAGTCGGTCGCAATGATGGCAATATGGTGAACCCGTTTCAAACCCAGCATGGTTAAACTCCTTCTGTTAAGCCAGCCACGTTACTCGTGCGCGCCGTTAACGCGCAAGCCTTTCGTCATTTTTTAAGACTCGTACCCGATACACACCGTCCTCATCGCGCTTGGCGCCGTGAATATCGGTCTCAAAGCCCGGGTAATGACGGCCGATAGAGCAAAGCATCAGCAGAAAATCGAGCACCGCCCGGCTTTCCTCGGTGATCATCTCTCCCGGCATCAGCAGCGGAACCCCCGGCGGATAAGGGAGGATCATGTTGGCCGAAATCCGCCCCACCAGGTTCTCCAGTTCAATAGTTTCCACCTCCCCCTTGATCTGGCGCTGCCAGGCGTGATGCGGCGTCATTTTCATTTCCGGCAGGACGTCAAAGGCGCTGAGCATCAGCTGCGGCAGCTGATGCTGACGGATCAAGCGGTGGATCCCCTGCGCCAGATCCTGGATCCGCATGTTGCGGTAGAAGTCGGGATCTTCGGCGTACAGATCCGGCAGCATATTTTTCACCCGCAGATTGAGATCGTAGGCGCGTTTAAACTCGGTCAGGCCGCGCAGCAGCCCCATCGCCCGGGTTTTATCGATGCCGATACTGAACAGGAACAGCAGATTGTAGGGGCCTGTTTTCTCTACCACCACGCCCCGCTCGTCGAGGAACTTCGCCACCAGCGCCGCCGGGATCCCCTCTTCATCCATATTCCCCTGCTCGTCCATGCCCGGCGTCAGAATGGTGACCTTCACCGGATCGAGATACATATGATCCGCATCGGCATCTTTGAAACCGTGCCAGTCCTCGCCCGGCGCTACCGGCCAGCACTCGGCTTTATCCACGGCTTCCGGCTGCCAGATATCAAAGAACCAGCCGTCCGACTCCTCGCGCAGTCGCTGCACCTCTTTGCGGAAGTCCAGCGCCCGCTCAATGGAGCGCTGGATCAGACGTTTACCGGAGTTGCCGCGCAGCATCGCCGCCGCGGTCTCAATCGACGCGACGATGGGGTAGCTCGGCGACGTAGAGGTATGCATCATAAAGGCTTCGTTAAAGGTCTCTTCATCATAGTTGCCTTTAATGTGGATCAGCGAGGCCTGCGACAGCGCGGCCAGCATCTTATGCGTCGACTGCGTCTCGAAGATGACTTTCCCGGGGATCCGCTCCCCGCTCATACCGCTTTTCCCCTGATATATCGGATGGAAATGGGTATAGGGCACCCAGGCGGAATCGAAATGGATCGACGGGACATCGAGCGTCTCCTTAAGCCAGGTGGTGTTATAGAGCAGACCATCGTAGGTGGAGTTGGTGATCACCGCATGCACGGGCCACTGCGCCCCGCCCGTGTCGCGCACTTTCTGCTGAATGCTGTCGCGGGTAAATTCGCGCCGGGGGATACCGCCGAGGATCCCCAGCGCGTTGCGGGTCGGCTTCAGCCACAGGGGAACCACATCGCTCATCATCAGCAGGTGGGCCAGCGATTTGTGACAGTTACGGTCAATCAGCAGGGTGCTGCCGGCGGGCGCCGAGTACATGCCGACAATTTTATTGGACGTCGAGGTGCCGTTGGTCACCATATAGCTTTGCTCGGCGCCAAAGGCGCGCGCGATATACTCCTCCGCCTCCAGGTGCGGGCCGGTATGATCCAGCAGGGAGCCCAGCTCGGTGACCGAAATCGAGACATCCGCCTTCAGCGTATTCCCGCCAAAAAAATCATAGAACAGGCAGCCCACCGGGCTTTTCTGATAGGCGCTGCCGCCCATATGACCCGGCGTACAGAAGGTATATTTTCCCTCCTGGACATAGTTGAACAGCGCGCGGGTAAACGGCGGAGTGATATTCTCCAGGTACTCGCGGGTGTACTGCCCAATGCGGGTGGCGATCTCTTCGGAGAGTCCCAGCGCATATTCGAAGAACCACAGCGTCATGCGCAAATCCTGACTGCTGACATCCATCGTCGAGTGGGCGTTAATAAAGGCGTACAGAGGAAGGTATTCATTGAGCTGATTGATATCGCTGCACAGATCGACGCTGTATTCATCCCAGTCGAAGATCACCCCGCAGATGCGCGGGTTGTGCTCGATAAACTGCAGCAGGTCGGCGCTGTTTTGCGGCCAGATGGTCTGGAAGCCCTGGCGCTGCAGCGCCGCTTCCAGTTCTTTGATCGGCTCGTCTTTGTGGTAGACGCCGTGAGGCCCCATGATGGCGATGATATTCACGCTTTCCTCCTGGTATTCACCTAAGTCAAGCATCATAGCAATCCCCCGGGCGCATCGCACATAAAAAAAGGGCCGGAAAATCCGGCCCTTAGTGTTTAGTCCTGACGAAAAAGTTAAGCGTAACCGTAGCTCATCAGACGCTGATAGCGGCGGTTCAGCAGCTCTTCTTCGCTGAGCAGATCGAGGTCTGCCAGGTCTGCCAGCAGCTGCGCCTTCAGGCTCGCTGCCATCGCTTCCGGGTTGCGGTGAGCGCCGCCCAGCGGTTCCAGAACGATAGAATCGATCAGCTTCAGCTCTTTCAGACGCGGGGCGATAATGCCCATCGCTTCCGCAGCCAGCGGCGCTTTATCCGCGCTCTTCCACAGAATGGAGGCGCAGCCTTCCGGCGAAATGACCGAATAGGTGCTGTACTGGAGCATGTTGACCTTGTCGCCCACGCCGATCGCCAGCGCGCCGCCGGAGCCGCCTTCACCGATTACGGTGCAGATAACCGGCACGCTCAGACGCGACATCTCACGCAGGTTGCGGGCGATCGCTTCCGACTGGCCACGCTCTTCCGCGCCGACGCCCGGGTAGGCGCCCGGGGTGTCGATAAAGGTGATGATCGGCATTTTAAACCGCTCAGCCATCTCCATCAGGCGTAGCGCTTTGCGGTAGCCTTCCGGCGCCGGCATCCCAAAGTTGCGGCGAATTTTCTCTTTGGTTTCACGACCTTTCTGGTGGCCGATGATCATCACCGGACGACCGTCAAGACGCGCGATACCGCCGACAATCGCTTTATCGTCAGCGAAGGCGCGGTCACCGGCCAGTTCGTCAAATTCGTCGAACGCCAGGCGGACATAATCCAGGGTGTAAGGACGGCGCGGGTGGCGCGCCAGTTGCGCAACCTGCCATGCACCGAGATCGGCGAAGATTTTGCGCGTCAGCTCTACGCTTTTCTCACGCAGACGATGCACTTCTTCGTCGATGTTAATATCCAGTTTCTCATCCTGACGGCTTACCGCAGTCAGGGAATCGATTTTCGCTTCCAGCTCTGCAATCGGCTGTTCAAAATCTAGGAAATTCAGACTCATAGTATTCCTGTATTAGTCAAACTCCAGTTCCACCTGCTCCGAGCCGATAAGGCCCCGCAGATCGTTAAGTAAACGATCGCTCGGAGAGACGCGCCATGTTGCGCCGAAACGCAACCGCGCGCGTGCATCCGCCCTCTGATAGTAGAGGTGCACTGGAATGGTTCCCGAACGGTGGGGTTCCAGAGACTGACGGAGTCGGTTTAAAAGCTGGTCATCAATTTGCCTGTCCGTCAGCGAGATAGCAAGCCCGCGAGCATATTTTTCCCGGGCTTCGTCAATGTCCATGACTTCACGGGCGGTCATTTTAAGCCCCCCGCTAAAGTCATCAAAGCTGACCTGTCCGCTGACGATAAGTATGCGGTCTTTTTCCAGCAACTGCTGATATTTATCCAGCGCGTCGGTGAATAACATCACTTCCAGCCGCCCGGAACGGTCATCCAGGGTACAGATGCCGATACGATTGCCGCGCTTGGTGACCATTACCCGCGCCGCAATCACCAGCCCCGCCGCCGTGGTGACTTTCCCACGTTCGGTCGGATGCATGTCTTTGAGCCTCACGCCGCCGACGTAGCGCTCAATCTCCTTCAGATACTGGTTAATCGGGTGTCCGGTGAGGTATAGCCCCAGGGTCTCCCTTTCACCATCCAGCACCACCTGCTCAGGCCATGGCTGGCAGCTGGCGTAGGATTGCTCAATTTGCTCGGGCTCTTCCGCCAGCACGCCGAACATATCAGCCTGGCCGATGGCCTCGGCTTTCGCGTGCTGGTCAGCGGCTTTCAACGCATCGCCCAGCGAATTCATCAGCGCCGCGCGATGTGGGCCGAGACGATCGAACGCCCCGGACATAATCAGCTTTTCCAGCACCCGACGGTTGAGCTTTTTAATATCGGTTCGCGCGCAGAGGTCGAACAGCTCGCGGAAATAGCCGCCATTGTTGCGCGCCTCAATAATCGCTTCGATCGGTCCTTCGCCGACGCCCTTGATGGCGCCAATGCCGTAGACGATCTCGCCATCGTCGTTGACGTGGAAATGGTACAGGCCGGAGTTAATATCCGGGGGCAGGATTTTTAGCCCCATTCGCCAGCACTCATCCACCAGGCCAACCACCTTCTCGGTGTTGTCCATATCGGCGGTCATCACTGCCGCCATAAACTCGGCCGGGTAGTGCGCCTTAAGCCACAGCGTCTGGTAGGAGACCAACGCGTAGGCGGCGGAGTGCGATTTGTTAAATCCGTAACCGGCGAATTTCTCCACCAGGTCGAAGATTTTCATCGCCAGTTCGCCGTCAATGCCGTTTTTCTTCGCCCCATCCTCAAAGATAGAACGCTGCTTGGCCATCTCCTCCGGCTTTTTCTTACCCATCGCACGACGCAGCATGTCCGCGCCGCCGAGGGTATATCCGGACAGCACCTGGGCAATCTGCATGACCTGTTCCTGATACAGGATGATGCCGTAGGTTGGCTCCAGCACCGGTTTCAGGCTTTCATGCTGCCACTGCACGTCCGGATAAGAGATCTCCTCGCGGCCATGCTTACGGTCGATAAAGTTATCTACCATCCCCGACTGCAGCGGGCCCGGGCGGAACAGAGCCACCAGCGCGATCATATCTTCGAAGCAGTCCGGCTGCAGGCGTTTAATCAGATCTTTCATGCCGCGTGATTCAAGCTGGAAGACCGCGGTGGTTTCCGAGCGCTGCAGCATGTCGAAGCTTTTCTTGTCATCCAGCGGGATGGCGGCGATATCCAGCGGCCCTTCGCCGTTCTTCTCACGGCGCTTGTTGATCATCTCCAGCGCCCAGTTAATGATAGTGAGCGTACGCAGACCGAGGAAGTCGAATTTCACCAGCCCGGCGTATTCCACGTCGTTCTTATCAAACTGGGTAACCGGATGCAGCCCCTGCTCATCGCAATACAGTGGCGCGAAATCGGTGATTTTGGTTTGAGCGATAACTACCCCACCGGCATGTTTACCGGCGTTTCGCGTCACCCCTTCCAGCTTACGCGCCATGTCGATCAGCGCTTTCACTTCTTCGTCCGCCTCGTAGATCTCCGGCAGCTGCGGCTCGGCCTCAAAGGCTTTCGCCAGCGTCATGCCCGGATCGGGCGGCACCAGCTTGGAGATACGATCGACAAATCCGTACGGGTGACCCAGCACGCGACCGACATCGCGGATGACCGCTTTCGCCGCCATGGTACCGAAGGTGATGATCTGCGATACCGCGTCGCGGCCGTACATATCCGCCACGTGCTCGATAACCTGGTCGCGTTTCTCCATGCAGAAGTCGACGTCGAAGTCGGGCATCGAGACACGTTCCGGGTTAAGGAAACGTTCGAACAGCAGGTCGAACTCCAGCGGGTCAAGATCGGTGATCTTCAGAGCATAGGCCACCAGCGAACCGGCGCCGGAACCGCGTCCCGGGCCAACCGGCACGCCGTTATCCTTCGACCACTGGATAAACTCCATCACAATCAGGAAGTAGCCCGGGAACCCCATCTGGTTGATAACCTGCAGCTCGATGTCCAGACGTTCGTCGTACTCCGGTCGACGCTTTGCGCGCTCTTCCGGATCCGGAAACAGAAACGCCAGACGCTCTTCCAGACCCTCTTTCGATTTCATGACCAGGAAATCTTCCGTGGTCATATCGCCGGTCGGGAACTGCGGCAGGAAATATTCGCCAAGCCGCACGGTGACGTTGCAGCGCTTGGCGATTTCTACGCTGTTTGCCAGCGCTTCCGGGATGTCGGCGAACAGCTCGCACATCTCCTCCTCACTGCGCATATATTGCTGCGGGGAGTAGTTACGCGGCCGTTTCGGATCGTCGAGCGTGAAGCCGTCGTGAATGGCAACGCGGATTTCGTGGGCGTCGAAGTCGCCGGTTTCAAGGAAGCGGACATCGTTGGTCGCCACCACCGGCAGACCGCGCGCTTCCGCCAGCGCCACGGCGGCGTGGAGATAGGCCTCTTCATCCTGTCGACCGGTACGGATCAGCTCCAGAAAATAGCGGTCCGGGAAATGCTCTTCGTAGAAGGCGACGCACTGTTCAACCAGCGGCATATTGCCGCGGATCAGGCTGACGCCGACGTCACCTTTCCGGCCGCCGGAGAGCAGAATCAGCCCTTCCTGATGTTCCACCAGCCAGTTGCGATCGATCCACGGCCCCAGGGCGCCGTAGCCGCGCTGATAGGCACGGGAAATCAACAGGGTCAGGTTCTGGTAGCCGGTGTTGTTCGCCGCCAGCACGGTCAGCTCGGTAAATTCGTCGCCGAGCAGGTCGCACTGCACGTGAAAGTCGGCGCCGACGATCGGCTTAATCCCCGCGCCGTGTCCCGTCCCGTAGAACTTCACCAGTCCGCAGAGGTTGGTGAAATCGGTGATCGCCAGCGCTGGCATGCCAAGCGAGGCCGCCTTCTTCACCAGCGGCCCGGTCTTTGCCAGCCCATCGATCATGGAATAGTCGCTGTGCACCCGCAGGTGTACGAAACGTGGTTCAGCCATCTTTAGATCCCGGTGACTTAGTTGGACGCCAGGCCCAGGGCACGCTTCACCGGGCCAAAACTGCGCCGGTGATGCTCTGTTGCGCCGTGTTCCTGCAGCTTCTGCAGGTGAACAGCGGTGGGATAGCCTTTATGCTGGGCAAATCCGTAGTGGGGAAATGCGAGGTCCAGCGTGGCCATTTCGGCGTCACGAGTGACTTTTGCCAGAATAGACGCTGCGCTGATTTCTGCCACCCGGCTGTCGCCTTTCACCACCGCCTGGGAGGGCATCGGTAGCGACGGACAGCGGTTGCCATCGATCAGGACAAACTCAGGAACAATGCTCAGGCCGGCGACGGCGCGCTGCATCGCCAGCATAGTGGCATGCAGAATATTCAGCTCGTCGATTTCGTGCGGCTCGGCGCGCCCCAGGCTCCAGCACAGCGCTTTCTCTTTAATCTCATCGAACAGCGCCAGACGACGCTTCTCGCTGAGTTTTTTGGAATCATTCAGACCCACAATCGGCTTCGCCGGATCGAGGATCACCGCCGCGGTCACCACCGCGCCAACCAGGGGGCCACGCCCGACCTCATCGACGCCGGCAACCAGATGGGTATGCGGATAGACGAACTCCATCATTGTTTTGCTAACTCCAGTACGGCGTCCGCCGCCTGCTCATCGGCGTTGCAGCGGATCTGCTGATGCAGGGCGCGGAACGTCTCATGCATCTCATGGCTGGTTTTGCCATCGGCCAGCAGCGGCTGCAGAGCGGCTGCCAGCGCCTGGGGCTCGCACTCATCCTGCAGCAGCTCTTTAACCAGTTCGCGACCGGCCAGCAGGTTCGGTAACGAGACGTAGTCGGTTTTTACCAACCGCTTCGCCAGCCAGAAGGTGAACGGCTTCATCCGGTAGCCAACCACCATCGGGCATTTCGCCAGCATACACTCCAGCGCTGCCGTCCCGGAGGCCAGCAGCGCGGCGTCGCTGGCGATCATTGCATCGCGCGCCTGACCGTCCAGCATATGCACGATCATATCCGGCGCCGTCTCAGCTTTAATACGCTCAAACTGCTCCCGCCGTTTAGCATTAACCAGCGGCACCACCACCTGCAGATCGGGATAGGTGGCGCGCAGAAGCTGCGCGGTTTTCAGGAAGTCGGCGCTAAGCATTTCGACTTCCGCGCCGCGGCTGCCGGGTAGCAGAGCGAGGCAGCGCACGCTGTGCGGGATCCCTAACCGGTCGCGCGCAGCGCCTTTGTCAGGATCCAGCGGCATCGCATCCGCCATGGTATGGCCAATAAAGCGGCAGGGGACGTTAAATTTGTCATAAAACGCTTTTTCGAAAGGCAGAAAGGCCAGCACCAGATCGGTGGATCTGCCGATTTTGAAAACGCGTTTTTGTCGCCAGGCCCAGACCGACGGGCTGACGTAGTGAATGGTTTTGATGCCCTGCTTTTTCAGATTTCCTTCGAGGGTGATATTAAAGTCAGGGGCGTCGATGCCGACGAAGACATCGGGACGCAGCTCGCCGAAGCGGCGGGTCAAATCGGCGCGAATATGGAGTAAGCGACGCAGGCGACCGAGCACTTCAACAATGCCCATCACCGCCAGCTCTTCCATTTCATACCAGGCTTCGCACCCTTCCGCCTGCATTAGCGGCCCCGCCACGCCGACAAAGCGCGCATTCGGGATGCGTGCTTTAAGCGCGCGGATGAGACCAGCGCCTAGAATATCGCCGGAGGTTTCTCCGGCGACCAGGGCAATCGTCAGGGGACGCTGTTCAGCCATTAACGAATCAAGCCGCGGGTAGAACGAGCGAAGAAATCGACAAACAGCTGAACCTCAGGATGCTGAGCAGCCAGTTCGGCGATTTCCGGCTTGGCTTCTTCCAGCGTTTTGCCGCTGCGGTACAGCAGTTTATACGCGTTGCGGATCGCGGTGATTGCTTCCCGGCTGAAGCCGCGGCGTTTCAGCCCTTCGATGTTAACGCCGAACGGCGTCGCATGGTTGCCCTGGGCAATTACGAACGGCGGAACGTCCTGCGCCACGCCGGAGCAGCCGCCAACCATAACGTGTGAGCCAATGACGCAGAACTGATGCACCGCCGTCATGCCGCCGATAATGACATAATCATCCAGCGAAACATGGCCCGCGAGCGTCGCGTTATTGGCCAGAATGCAGCGATCGCCAAGCGTACAATCGTGCGCCACGTGGGCGTTGATCATCAGCAGGTTATCGTTGCCCACCTTTGTTAATCCACCGCCCTGTACTGTGCCGCGATGAATGGTGACGCTTTCGCGAATGCGGTTGCGATCGCCAATTTCCACCCGGGTCGGTTCGCCAGCATATTTCAGATCCTGGTTAACTTCGCCGATGGAAGCGAACTGATAGATCTCATTGTCACGGCCGATTTTGGTGTGGCCGTTAACGACAACGTGAGACTTCAGCACGGTGCCTTCGCCGATTTCGACGTTAGCGCCAACAATACAAAACGGACCAATGTGAACGTTAGCGCCAATCACGGCGCCCTCTTCTACAATGGCGGTAGGATGAACAAAAGCGGTTTTATCAATCACGTATCAGGCCTCCCGGCTACGCGCACACATCATCGTCGCTTCGCAAACCACTTTACCGTCAACTAGCGCAACGCCTTTGAAACGGGTCAGGCCGCGGCGGGTTTTCTCGAAAGTGACTTCCATAATCATCTGATCGCCTGGTACTACCGGGCGTTTGAAGCGTGCTTCATCGATACCCGCGAAGTAGTACAGCTCGCCTGGTTCCAGTTTTCCGACGCTTTTGAACGCCAGAATCCCGGTGGCTTGCGCCATTGCTTCCAGAATCAGGACGCCCGGCAAAATCGGCTTACCAGGGAAGTGCCCCTGGAAAAACGGCTCGTTTACAGAAACATTTTTTACTGCGCGCAGAAAACGACCTTCTTCAAAATCCAGCACGCGGTCTACCAGCAGGAACGGGTAACGGTGAGGCAGAAGTTCCAGAATCTCTTCAATGTGCAGAGTATGAGTGTCAGTAGTCAAAATACTCTTCCTGTCTAAAT
>OKJA01000308.1_pt1 | contig 8449 bp, 7 predicted proteins | sample 1614601 | NCBI WGS metagenome assembly OKJA01 (sample SAMN04436954, study PRJEB24849) | human gut metagenome | biome: human gut; feature: NICU; material: stool | host: Homo sapiens | place: USA: Saint Louis, MO | collected 2010-01-06
AACGTAGATCTCACCAATAAATAGCCGTCAATACGGCGCTCACTTAACGCTTACGCATACTTTCCGTCACAGCTATATTATGCACATGCTTTATCACCGGCAGCCCAGGAAGGTCATCCAGGCACTGGCCGGGCATAAGGATCCGCGCTCGATGGAAGTCTATACCCGGGTATTTGCGCTGGACATGGCTGCCACCCTGGCCGTTCCCTTTACCGGTGATGGGCGAGATGCCGCGGAGATCCTTCGCTCCCTGCCCCCGGCCGGCTGAGATTGACGGGCCTGGCATGACGTCCTGTATTCCGCTAATACGAAATACAGGAGCAGAGCGCATTCAGTGCCCCTCCCTGCTCCAGCACACCAGGACATCATTCGGATGACTGAACAGCCGTGGTCTTGCACGGTGACCTGCAAGCCTGCAGGCATCGACATACCGCAGACAAGACAGGACACAGGCCGTACATCCCACAGTGTATTGTTTCCTGAAAACTCAGTGAATCATCCCGTTAATTGCGAAAGTCATTCACCCCTGTGGCTCACTCCCTTCTGCCATCGGTCTCCTGTTCGCATTTAGCAGTGTGAAGCTGGCGCCGGGTTATACAGACAGCTGCAGTCTCATCCTGCCGGGCTAAACCTGCAATACACAGGGGAACGGATACCGTCAGGTAACATGACCGTCTCAGCATCCGATTGAGATTTTCGTAAGGGGTATAGAGCTTTACTGAAAAATTGACTGTGGCATGTTAACACGTGTGGAGCAGTGCACAGACCTGGGAATATCGCCGTTAAACCCGCATACCGTAGTCAATATCTGCGTATCACGGCCTGAAATCACATATGACAGTCAATATTGTTCGATCATGGCAGACATGATGGAGAACACATATTGACTGCGGTATGCGTGATGCATATCACAGTCAATGGAATGTCCTTAGCGGCATCCGGCAGTCATGTTATGCATATCGCAGTCAATTTTCTGGCTTCATCGCTGAGAGAGCTTCGGCCAGTTTAAGGGGATCGATGCCAGCAGCCTTCAGCGCCTTAATGACTTCGTCATAATTTTGCTCTGGCGCCTTCTCTTCTTCCTCTTTGCGCGGAACCTTCACAGGACCACTGATGAGTTTGGGGTTGCGATAATGCACGCTGAAATAGGTGGCTCGGCCACGTTTAAACTCAGTGTAATCCAGATAACCAATATCCCGCAGCTGCTCCATCGCCTTACGCACCGTGTGGTTCTGCGTATAGACATTTGAGGTGAGATTCAGCCGGTCACGCATCCGTTTCATGGAAATAGGTGCAGGATTCTGGGGAAGACTTTCGATGTAGGTATAAAGCGCCTGGGCTGATTCCTTGCGCTGCAGGGCGTCAATGGCTTTCAGCCGCAGCAGTACCCTTCTGTCCATGTGGTAAAGCTCAAACAGCTTAGGTTCAGCCTTGATCTCAACGATATCCTCGTTGATGTCATAATAGGCTGACTGCACCAGATGGGTGGTCCATCCTTTGGTCTCGCTCTGGAACTTCAGCGTAACCGAGGCGAGTTTAAACAGGGAATTACTGATGCGATCGCGCATTTTTTTGTTTGAACGACGGGAGTCAAATCCGCACATCTTAACGAATTCGACGAACGACAGTTCCAGGGTGTCACTTTTTACCCCATACTCCGACATGGAGCGTATTATCCCCAGCCAGACTTTAAAATCCGTGTCCATATCAAGACGCGAACCGGTGATCTTAACGTCAGTGTATCCTTCGCTTTTGGCAATGGACAGCTGTACAAGCTCCTCAGTAGCGTCTGTAACGTTTTTCCGGTTCGCCTTGCTCTTCCCTGTTGATTTCAGAGTTGGGACGAAGAGACCGAGTCTCATGAGCGCTACTGGCTGCACGGTACTGGTGCTGTTGACATCCAGCTTAACAACTTCACCGGTTGTCTTATCAACCTCCTGAAGGTTCAGAAGTAAGCTGTTATTTTCGCTCGTCATCTTGATCCTCAACGGTTATCCACAAAAGGATGTAGTAATACGTATCGCAGTCAACGGATATACATACCTCAGTAAATACCGTTGCATATCACAGTATTAGATTATGCATATAACAGTCAACATTTTACATTCCACAGTCGATCCAGACAGACGTTAAAGCCAGTTACAGCGCATGCTGGAGCGATCCGGGGATCTCTTTTGGATCTCATTATGATCTCCTTGGGATCAATTATTGGATCGAGACCATGAATAACCCAGATACAAGCCCGGAAGCGCCACACCAGATATCCAGAACCCTGGCCTTATTTTCCTGAATACGCTCTGGAAGATTGAGATCTACAGGTACAACAATAAAACATTGACTGCGGTATGCTGAGTCGTCTTTCCTCTTCCTCGACACAGATGCGGTAAGCATCATACCATAGTCAATATATTACATACCGCAGTCAATTTCATTATAACTGGCTGATCCCGAGCCATCTTTACCAACCCGACGTACGTGCAATCTGTGAATTCTGTGATTTTCCGCTTCCTCGCCGCTTTCTCACTGTGTGAGATCGCTTACTGCGGCGAGCGGCAGTGATTAAAATTGACTGCGGTATGTACTCTTTTGTAATCCCCTGCGTTCTTTCATTACCCAATGTGGTTCACTTTGCACTTTTTCGTGTACTTTGCGATTTTATTGTTGCTTTGCAATAAATTCCAAGATTTAATAAAATAATGCAAAGTGATGATTAAAGGATGTTCAGTATGGGACTCATGGATACACTCAACCAGTGCATAAGTGCTGGTCATGAAATGACGAAAGCAATCGCCATTGCACAGTTTAATGATGACAGTCCGGAAGCCCGGAAAATAACCCGGCGCTGGAGGATTGGTGAAGCGGCAGATTTAGTTGGCGTGTCATCTCAGGCTATCAGGGATGCCGAGAAAGCTGGCCGGCTGCCGCACCCTGATATGGAAACCCGTGGGAGAGTTGAGCAACGCGTTGGTTATACCATCGAACAAATCAATCACATGCGGGATGTATTTGGTACACGACTGCGCCGTGCTGAAGATGCGTTTCCGCCGGTGATTGGCGTTGCAGCTCACAAAGGTGGTGTTTACAAAACCTCAGTATCCGTTCACCTGGCTCAGGATCTTGCTCTGAAAGGACTCCGTGTTCTGCTTGTTGAAGGCAATGACCCACAGGGAACTGCTTCTATGTATCACGGATGGGTGCCCGATCTTCATATTCATGCTGAGGACACTCTCCTGCCCTTTTATCTTGGGGAAAAGGATGACGCCAGCTACGCTATAAAGCCCACCTGCTGGCCTGGCCTTGATATCATCCCGTCCTGTCTGGCACTGCACCGCATTGAAACCGAGCTGATGGGGAAATTTGACGAAGGCAAATTACCTGCTGACCCGCACCTGATGCTCCGTCTGGCCATTGAAACTGTCGCTCATGATTATGACGTGATAGTTATCGACAGCGCACCCAACCTTGGTATCGGTACGATAAATGTTGTATGCGCTGCTGATGTTCTGATTGTCCCTACTCCGGCAGAGCTGTTCGACTACACCTCCGCACTGCAGTTTTTCGATATGCTTCGTGACCTGCTTAAGAACGTGGATCTTAAAGGCTTCGAGCCAGATGTCCGTATTCTGCTTACCAAATACAGTAATAATAATGGCTCGCAGTCCCCGTGGATGGAAGAACAAATTCGGGATGCCTGGGGAAGCATGGTCCTTAAAAATGTTGTGCGCGAAACGGATGAAGTCGGCAAAGGTCAGATCCGTATGAGAACCGTTTTTGAACAGGCAATTGATCAACGTTCTTCAACCGGCGCCTGGCGTAACGCCCTTTCTATCTGGGAACCTGTTTGCAATGAGATTTTTGATCGTCTGATTAAACCACGCTGGGAGATTAGATAATGAAGCGTGCTCCTGTCATTCCAAGACATACCACACACACTCAATCGACTGAAGATACTTCATCACCGGCGCCAGCCGCGCCTATGGTGGATTCATTAATTGCGCGCGTGGGTGCCATGGCTCGCGGTAATGCCATCTCTCTTCCGGTATGTGGCCGTGAAGTAAAATTTACCCTTGAAGTGCTCCGGGGAGACACTGTTGAGAGCGCTTCACGCGTATGGTCAGGCAATGAGCGCGATCAGGAACTGCTTACCGAAGATGCTCTGGATGATCTTATCCCATCTTTTTTACTGACCGGTCAGCAGACTCCAGCTTTTGGCCGCCGGGTTTCTGATGTCATAGAAATTGCAGACGGCAGCCGTCGCCGTAAAGCCGCAATCCTGACGGAAAGTGATTATCGCGTTCTGGTTGGTGAACTGGACGATGAGCAGATGGCTGCATTGTCCCGACTGGGTAACGATTATCGCCCAACAAGTGCTTATGAACGTGGCCTGCGTTATACAAGCCGGCTGCAGAATGAGTTTGCTGGAAACATTTCTGCGCTTGCCGATGCGGAAAACATCTCTCGTAAGATCATTACCCGCTGTATCAATACGGCCAAACTGCCTAAATCCGTTGTTGCCCTGTTTGCACATCCTGGAGAACTGTCTGCCCGGTCAGGTGAAGCCCTTCAGAAGGCTTTTGCAGATAAAGAAGAATTACTGAAGCAGCAGGCTGAGACTCTCCACGATCAGAAGAAAGCGGGACTAATCTTTGAAGCTGAAGAGGTCATTAGTCTTTTAACATCCGTACTGAAACAATCTCCCGCATCAAGAGTTAATCTGAGCTCACGTCATCAGTTTGCTCCAGGGGCAACAGCATTGTATAAGGGCGATAAAATGGTGCTTAACCTGGATAAGTCCCGCATTCCTGCGGAGTGTATAGAGAAAATAGAAGCCATTCTTAAGGAGCTTGAGAAACCAGGAGTCTGATGCGGACACGCATTATTCTACGGTGATCTCCCTTTACTTCATTTCCTTTCTCACAGGCCAGAAAACATAACTGGCCTGAATATTCTCTCTGGGACCACGGTCCCACCTGCATCGCCGGTCAGGTAATCTGTCTGGGACCACGGTCCCACCTGCGTCGTCGGTCAGGTTATCTGCCTGGGACCACGGTCCCACCTGCGTCATCGGTCAGCTTATCTGTCTGGGACCACGGTCCCACCTGCATCGTCTGTCAGGTTATCTGCCTGGGACCACGGTCTCACCTGCGTCGTCGGTCACGTTATCTGCCTGGGACCACGGTCCCACCTGCGTCATCGGTCAGCTTATCTGTCTGGGACCACGGTCCCACCTGCGTCATCGGTCAGGTTATCTGTCTGGGACCACGGTCCCACCTGCGTCATCGGTCAGGTAATCTGCCTGGGACCACGGTCCCACCTGCGTCATCTGTCAGCTTATCTGCCTGGGACCACGGTCCCACCTGCATCGCCGGTCAGCTTATCGGCCTGGGACCACGGTCCCACCTGCGTCGTCGGTCAGGTAATCTGCCTGGGACCACGGTCCCACCTGCATCGTCGGTCAGGTAATCTGCCTGGGAGCACGGTCCCACCTGCATCGTCGGCACATTATTAGTTTGGGACAACGGTTAAGCAATGCCTGTCACGAACAGGTATTGGCTTGTCGCCAGCAACCTGTTGAGCGGAGTAATCACGCAGCAGGGCGGCTATTACAGGTGATGGTGAAAGCTCTGTTGGGATCTGAACGAAGCATGTTGAGTGAAATTTGCAAAATTTCGCGGGGTGTGCGGCTTAATTTTAAATTTCCGCCAGCATTTTTAAAACCAGCTGCCGCCGCTGCGCGTTGGCCGGTCCTTCGTCCGGCCGGTTACCAGTCCCGGCCGTTCTTACGACCCTGGATGAACATGGTCCCGTCATCAGCGTCTCCAGTGTGATGTCGTTTGTCACGCCGTCCGAGGGGATATCAGGGACACAACATATGGTAGAAAAAGCAGCTGTCTGAGACACAATATATTGATTATCCACAGTAACGGGGGATAACCGTGTGGGTAACATATTGAAAGTCCAACACGTTATCTGATTAACTGACTTTGTAAACGCCGCTGATCCATGAAAAAAATCCGGGGGAATCATCACAGCGCATAAACATACCGTTTTGTTTTTGGGTGACGGCAAGGAGGCCCCTGTTATCACCACATACCTTGTCAAAGGTTTCCATTCCTATCCTTATCAGGCTCTTTTCGTTATTTTCGGGAGAGATCCGGAGATGTTTTGTCAGCCAGACAGGATAGGTATCAGCGTTACGCCAGTACTGCAATTCAATCACTGAAGCCATTCCCCAGACAGTGAAGAATAAGAAAACCACACCTGCGATTTTGCTACCCATATTGTTCCTTAACATTGATTTAATACATTCCTTGCTCCTCGCACCGGAGCACATCACAGATACTGATTGAGATCCACTTCACGCAGCGGCTGGTTTTGACGTTCTGTGATCAATTGCACCAGGTCTTTTTCGTCCAGCGCATCGAGCATTTGTTCATACAGAGCCGCGGGCACACAATAAAAAACAGGGCGGTTGCGGTCAATAATCGCGACCGGGTAGCCGCCGCCGGCACTGGCGGTGGCCACCGGATCGTTTTTAAGTTCGCTGACGCTGGCAGTCACATCACACAGAATGATGTTTGTCATGGTTCCCCCCTGAGACAAGTCATCTGTATGATCGGTAAAGTAAGCTCTGGCGGCAAGTCCCTTCTGTCATTTCAACGGTCAGAAACGGGCAACCGGCAGCTCCTTCCAGCGGGTGGTATATGCCGGTGACAGCATCTCCCGTTTCATCTGCCAGTCCGGCGCAATACCCCGTCCGGCAAACCAGACTTTCCCGAGTCCGGAATGATTAATACCGTCGAGCACCTTCATCAGCGCATCGCTGTGCGGCCGTGGCTGCACGTCATCGAACAGATTCAGCTGTGCAACGCCGTTCGGGCTGAAATCATTGAGCATTATCCCCGCTTTTGCGTAGCGGTGGCCATCGAGCCAGATCCTGTCCAGAGACCTGACCGCTGCCGCTATAATGTCCCGGGTGTCACGGGTAGGGGTGTTCAGTTTCTCAGTGGCCACGTTACCGTAGTACGGTTCATTAACCGCAAAAGGGGAGGTTTTGATGAAGATGCTGATATGCCGGCAGTACTGCCGCTCACCTCGCAACTTTTCTGCTGCGCGCTCGGCGTACTGGCAGACGGCCTGGCGCATTTCTTCATAGGTGGTGATCCGCTGCCCGAAGCTGCGACTGCAGACAATCTGCTGTTTCGGCGGCGGCGCTTCCTCCAGTGAAATGCAACTCTCGCCGTTCAGCTCACGTACCGTGCGCTCCAGCACTACGTTGAAGTTTTTGCGGATAAACGCGGGGTTCGTCAGCGACAGCTGCAGGGCGGTGGTGATCCCCATAACGTGCAGCTTTTTCGCTATCCGGTTCCCCACGCCCCAGATTTCTTCCACCGGCTGCAGGCTGAGTAATTTTGCCGTCCTGCGTGGATTATCGGGCGACAGCGCCAGCACCCCCCTGAATTGTGGCCATTCCTTTGACGCCCACTGCGCCGATTTGGCCAGTGTTTTTGTGGCGCCGCAGCCGACACCAATCGTCAGTCCGGTTCCACTGAGAACGTGCCCACGCAGCTGCCTGCCAAAATCCTCCAGATCCATACATTGGCCAATTCCCCGGGCATCCAGGAAACATTCGTCTATCGAGTATTGTTCGACGCGGGGAGACAGCTCCTCCAGCAGGGCGACCACGCGGTTACTCAGGCTAGCGTAGAGCTCGTAATTGCTGGAAAAAACGTACAGTTTTTCAGGAAACTGCGCCTCTTTGAGCTGGAACCAGGGGGTTCCCATCTTTATACCCAGCCGTTTGGCTTCAGCACTCCGGGCAATAACGCAGCCATCGTTGTTACTGAGAACGACGACCGGTTTTCCGCGCAAATCCGGCCTGAAAACCCTCTCGCAACTGGCGTAGAAGGAGTTGACGTCGGCCAGGGCGAACATCAGTCTGTCCCCCGGGTTTTATGAATGAAGGCCGTCACCACACCGAAAATTTGCAGCGTTTCCGGATCCGGGTACAGGGAAGGGAAGTCCGGGTTCATCGCCTGCAAGGCCGGCCGTGGCGTCAGAAGCAGGCGTTTTACCGTAAATTCACCCTCAATTTCCGCGATAACAATATCCCCGTGCCGCGGCTGTTCTGCTTTATCCACGACCATCAGATCGCCGGAATAGAGGCCAATATCAGTCATTGAGTTGCCAATCGCCCTGACAAAATAGGTGGAGTGGCGCCGGTGAATGCAGTACTCATTCAGATCCAGTTCAGACTCAGTGTAGTCCGCAGCCGGTGACGGAAAACCCGCAGGGCATCGCTCTGTGAACAAAGGAATTTTTACTATGCTGGCTTCTGATACTGCAGGAATGAACTTCATCGTATTTTCCCCTCGCTTGAAACTGTATATATATACAGTGTGCGCCGGGAGACCGGTAGAGATCAAGGGGTGAAAGTCCCCGACCATTG
>OKJA01000325.1_pt1 | contig 7122 bp, 10 predicted proteins | sample 1614601 | NCBI WGS metagenome assembly OKJA01 (sample SAMN04436954, study PRJEB24849) | human gut metagenome | biome: human gut; feature: NICU; material: stool | host: Homo sapiens | place: USA: Saint Louis, MO | collected 2010-01-06
AGGTCAACTCCGCGGACGGCCCGGACTATGGGAAACAGGTCAACTCCGCGGACGGCCCGGACTATGGGAAAAAGGTCAACTTTGCAGACGGCCCGGACTATGGGAAACAGGCCAACTTTGCAGACGGCCGGGACTGTGGGAAACAGGTCAACTACGCAGACAGCCGGGATTGTGGGAAACAGGTCAAGTTAGGCAAGCACTATGGGAAATACAGCAAGTTTAGTTCCCCCCATATGTCAGCAACAAACTAAGGGGGGAGGGAAAATAAATTACAGACTATTGTTTTTTATCAAGAAAATTAAACAGCAAGCGACCATCTTCTTCAGTGGTATATGTTACCTTTAATGGCGTCTTCTCATTAATTTTCTTCAGAGCAGGTTCCAGGAAGGTACGCTTCATTTCAGCAATATTGTTTTTCTGCGAGGCAGGGAGCATAAACCTTTCACATAACCAGTCATGTGTGGTGATCCAGACACCAGTGCTCCGGAACTGACACAGGCTTTCATAAAGCCGGATGACACGAACACTATTAAGCTGGCCACAGTCATAGAGAGAATAGGTAGTGAACTGGGAGGTTAAGCCGACAAGGAATGGCATGACCTTGTAGTTAAATTCAATCTGCCAGGAACCCCGGCCTCGCTTCATTCCTGCTTCAGCCAGCCACGGACGCTTAACTTCTTCAAACTCACCTTCTTTTGGATAAAAGGTAACCGTTGATTCGCCCAGAGCATTTACCCCAGCCTTCACATCACGACTGGCGACAGACGTAGCGACATTGAAGTATTTGACGTAATCGGAAACGCTGATTTTGAAGAGCGGCAATACGTCAGAGTCATCTTCCTGGCTGTCGTTAAAATAGGCCTGCATGAGGCATAACCACAGCACACGTTTTGCCTGAAGAGGCAGGTAATATGCTGCTTCAGTCAATTCGTTAGATTGCTTTATACTGGCGCGTTTTTTAAACGTTTTAGTAGCTGGCAAGAGTGCTTGAGTATCCATTTCAATGCCTATGGGTAAATTTTTACCCACCCATAATGACAGTGAAAACAGAAATTGCAAGCTATCGCGATACTTATCCACCGGAAAAATCTGCACTTTATCCACAAGTGGATAATTGAGAACTGAACTTGACCTCTTTCCCATAGCTTGTTGATGCGTATCCCATAGCTTGTTGACACAAAACCCACTGATACGTGATTAATTTCCCATATTATGTTTACCAGTTGCCCATACAGGCCCCCTCTCAGGCCGCACTGTACGCGGCTTTCAGGCTCCCTAAAAGATGTAAAATATAGAAAAACAATAAAAAAGTACTTTATAAAAATATGCCCGTGGATAAGTGGATAACCACGAGGGGGAGGTGATTTTTCAGGCATTTAGCGTAAGCAGAATTTATAAGTTCTGTTCCCTGGTGCTTCCTCGCTCACTCGGGGCTTCGCCCTGTCGCTCGACTGCGGCGAGCACTGCTGGCTCGATCATATCCGTGGCCGGAAGATACTACTCCTCCCCCGAGTCGCTCTCCAGAGCCCGCTACAGCGAGACAACCCCCACGAAGATTTCTATCGTCCCTGCAGACATATTCGAATCGTTTTTATTAACCCTGGCTCCCGTCGTGACAGAACACTACGTCCTGTAAAAGGGGGACTAAGGCCCCTGAATCACACACCTGAAATTAATAATGCGGAGTTTTACGATAATGTCATTGCTGGAAACTTTCCTGACCGCTTCTCCCGCTTCTCAGGGGGCAACAATCCTGTTCCTTGCCATGCTGATCTACTGGCAAAAGCGATAAATCCATGCGGGCTGGCCTTTGGCCAGCTTCGCTGTATAAGGGGAAAAATGCGGCATATCCAGACATTTCACTAGGCAATTTGAATTCAGATATCTATGCTTGGGATCCGGTCAACAGGAGGTAACAAGATGAAACTTGAAACTATACATATAGATAATACCGTAAGAAGTGGTCTTAATTCTTTCACTGACGGGGTGATTTTTCGTGATACAAAGGTATTGATCACGCTCAATCTCCCGGATGGACAGAAAACCACTATTGAGGGGGAATGGCGGCATATGTCGGACGCCAACAGGTTGTCAGAACGTATTACGATGCTTCAGCATGCAATCTATGAGCAGTATGAGGAATACAGAGCAGATATTCCCGTCAGCTGGTCCAGATAACGTCTGACAGACCTCACCGGCGAGCAGGACGTTCGCCAGCATCATTCTCCTAAGTACTTAAATATTCCCTTTCAGCATGGCTACCGCATCCGCTTCGGGCATCTGAAACTGAACTCGATGCCGAGCAGCAACATCAAGTGCGAACACCTTCGTATAGACTTCCGTCGAGCTAATCGATTTGTGGCCCATCAGGCTCTGCAAAACCTTCAGTGGTATGCCGGCATACAGCATATGCATCGCGTAGGAATGACGGAACGTATGGGGGGTTACCGGTACTGAGAACGTCACCCCGTCGGCCGCTGCGGCCTCCACCGCTTCGCTAAGCCAGGTGCGCACGGTACGGTCTGTGATCTCCCAGATACGTGCCTTCTCCATTCTGCCGGTGCGCTTGTTTCGTCTTTCCAGCGGAATTTTCAGGGTGGCCACCATCATCTGCAGCTGGCTGACGTAGTGGTGATCGGAAAGCGGAACCAGGCGATGAGCCTGGCTACCGGCGGGAACTCGGCCGGCCGTTCTGGCGGCTTTCTCGGTGCGCTGCTTGAGCGTGGCCAGCTGCACGAACGGATACGGCGGCGCCAGCGAAAAATCCCCCCGGGTCAGCGCGAGCGCTTCATTAATGCGCGCGCCGGTGTTCCACAGCGTCGCCAGCAGCATCTTGCGGTGAAGATCCGGCACGTAATGGAGCAGGGCGCTGACTTCCGGCGCCAGCAGGTATTTCGGCAGTTCATCCTGCACGAGCGCCATCTGGCGCAGGGCGAGGGCGGCAGGGTAATCGATGGCCACCGGGAGCAATGTTCCGGGAGATGCCGGAGATCCAACTGGAACCAGGTTATTCATAATTTCTGTTAACTTTTTTCTTTGCCGAGAATTTTCTTCGTAATATTACCGGAGTCAGGATGACTAGCCAGCCAGAAAACAGACGAAGTCGCAAACAAAACTACCCCGTCAGTGATTACAGACACGATATTTTCGGGCACTGGTTTCAGTCCTCTTCAGTGGGTGGCTATGGAACGGGAACATTCATGCCACCAACATCCACTTGATAAAGTACAGAAAAATCACCACGCCCCCCCAGAATAAGGTCAGGTTAGCGACTTTCCCCCACAGGATAGAAAGGAGCTTTGTCTGCAGGTCAAGGAGGTATTCACTTTGCGAGGCAAGATCCCTTTCGAGCTCAACGATTTTTTCCTGCGACTGACTACACAGGGTTGCCAGCCGGATAACCCCGGTTGCCCGTTGCGCCACCTCCAGGTCAGAATCCCCGCTCTGCGGCAGAGACAGTTTTTCTGCCCGCAGTGGCAGGGCGTCACATTTCTCGTCCGGGAGCTGGCCCCCTTTCCTGTGCAACAGATGATAAAATGGACGATTCCTAAGTGAAGTAATTAACTGTTTTTGCGACCGTTTTTTGCCTTCGAGCTGCACGATTTTTTCCTGCAGCCCGCGATAACAGTCTTCCAGCCGGCGTACCGCGGATACCAGGGGCTCCACCCGGAGCGTTGAACACCTGCCCCGTGGCAACTGCAGTTCGTCTGCCCGCAGCGGCATTGAGCTGGTTTCCCCCGGCGGGAACCGGAAACCCAGCCCACGCCACAGTCTGCTCCGGCGGATCAGATTGTGAATGTTTTTCGCATCCACGGACGAAATGTGGATTTGTCTGACCAGCGTTTCCGGCGGCAGGGAGCGGGTCCAGAGCACCATCTGCTGCATGATCCAGCTGCCCACTCCCCGACCACGGGGTAAAAATTCATTCAGCATAAATTCAACACTGAACAGTTCCACACGGCCGTGCTCGAACTTCGCGACAATGGTCTGCGGTGTACTTTGTCCGTCACCGTACAGCGTCAGGCTACAGGTGATCCACAGATATGCCCCTGGCGAGTCCTCAGACCCGTAACGACATTCCTCCACCCGTCTGACGACCACAACCACCGTTTCGTTGCCCGCGCTCCCCGCCGGGACGGTCAGCAGCCACATGCCGTTATCATCAACAGACGTTTTTATGAAGGTTTTAGTTTTCGCTTCCATACCGGTCTCTTTGTCCCGTTGCGTAACTGTTACGTGGATGAATGGGTAATTCCCGTCAGTTCTGGTCTGCCATAAAACGGCCAGCGCTTGTCGCCCTGCGAGTAAACCTCGATCCACACCAGTGTGCCCTGCTCAAAATACAGGTGACAGCCGTCACTGGCGCTCAGGGTCGTCATCATCGGCAGCTGCGCAGCGGAAAACGAAACGCCCGGACCTGGTAATGCCGGCATCATTGACTGTTATCCTCCGTCTCCAGGAATGGCTCATTTGTGTTCAAATTAATCACAGTTCTGACCCACGATAAATATCGTCAGTCCCCCGGGAACCTTCATTGCGGCCAGTTCAGTACAATTCCCGGCCAGGATCTTCATGTTTTCCGCTGTGGCATCCACCGGATAAAGCGCCTGTGTCAGGAGTGACAGATTATGCTCACTGCAGGAAAGCCCCGCGCGGTGAAGACATGACAGGTACCCTTTTTTAACTGCTGCGGCATCGGCGGCATCCATCATATTGAAGTAATCCAGAGGCGCCGGCGAAAATTCCTCCTCCGCGACGGTTTCAAGAAACCGTAGCATCTCCGGGCGAACTGGCAGGGGCAGAACCGCGGCCTGAAATTCGTTACAGCTGAATCCACCGCAACTCTGCGTCGCCAGTCGCCAGCCATCGGTGTTACCGTTCGGCACAGTTACCGTAGAGGCCAGAACCAGCCCCGGCCAGCGATCTTCCCGATCAAACCCGTAATCAAAACACTGCTCAGGAATGTCCCGCAGATTCTTGCCATGTTGTCCGGGCGCTATCATCCCGAACCTGATTTGGGGAGTATGCTTATACACAGACTGGGCCTGTTCGTTAGTACTTTAGTTGAGAAACAGCGCTGGCATTTCATCTGACATCATCACATGGCGGGTCCGCTTCCCGCGAAAAATACGGCGCATCATCGGCGTAAAATCACAGGGCTCCCAGCCATAAGGCCAGGTATAGTAAATCCCGTCCTTCAGCTTACTGTCGCGTCGCTCAGGCCCTGCAACGATACGTCTGACCTCCCTGTTCAGCGCCTCACCGCGCAGGCCATACTGCCCCAGGTAGCGGCGCAGCCGCGTTCTGGGCATCCGCGGGTCAGTTTTCACGTAACCATTAACATCCATATGCTGCGTGGCGGTGATGATAGTCATGCCGTACCTGCGTATGGTGCGGAAGGCGGCGGCCATCACGTCCGTTTCGGTCTCTGGTTCGTCATATGTTCTGTTCATCTGGTTTCCTGTTATACGTTGCCGTGATGCACCGAATCATTCATCATTTTTTTCTGTATGTTCAGTAGCGTTATCCGGAGGGGTAGCTTCGGCCACTTCTTTCAGTATTGATGACCATCCCCCGGCAAACCATTCGCCCGGATCTTCACCACTGAGTACCTGCTGCAGCCAGCGGGAAGGGGAGCGACGTCTGGCGTCACGGAACCAGACCGGATGGTGCTGACCCATGACTGACCAGAAATCAAAATCCGGCTCCGGGGGGGAGAACACATACGCATTCATGACCAGATTCCCGCCGTGTTGTCTGAGGAACAACAAAAATTCTTTCAGGTTTACATACCCCCCCGGCCCCATACCGGCACCAAGGAAAAACGCCTCTGTTACCACGCCGGCAGTGATACGGCCGTTCTGCTCATGCTGGCGCAGGATCATCAGGGTGCCATCATGGCGCCCACCGGCGATGCGGATGAACTCAAAGACATACCTTTCATCATCATCCGGGAAGAAAAACTCCTCCCAGCTGACACCAAAATACGTCCCCAGGATCACCAGCGGGAACATCTTCCCGTCACCGGTGGTCAGCCAGTCTGCACTGGCGCCGAACCGGCTTTCAATCCGTTCAGCCAGCTCACGGGTTAACTCACCGGCGCCATCGATACAGTCCAGGAGCAGTCCCGGGGAAACATGTAACCGGTGAGCTATCCGTACCTGGTCGGCGATCCGCGTCGGCCCGGGTTGCCCGGCCCCCGGGAAAAAGCCGTCAGCGGACAGACGGTCAAACAGGGCGCGCAGACGCCCGCCACATTCCTTCTGCCACTGTTGCCGGCTGGAGAGGATTTCCGGAGAGGTGGTCCCGGCAGGATACTGTCTGGCCAGCGCCAGGCGGATCTCCCCTTCGAGTGAACGTTCATTTTTCATCGCTGACTGCTCAATGCGTGCAAACAGCGCATCGTCAACATTTCTGGCCTGGATCTTCGCCATGACTCCTTCCTTATGCAAAACGTATTCAGGACTGGTAAATGGTCTTTGAAGTAAACATGAAGCCTGATTTACCGCTATAACAATAAATGTATACGTTATGATTCATTTTGTACACAAAGGAAGAAATCAGCACGTGATAAGGCATGAAACAGTCACGCAGCTAAATTACCGGATGGCCGTTTCCGGCAGATCCGATTTTTTTGCGTATAACAACTTTCCGGAAGTGTACCACGGTCAGGGAATAAGCAAAGCGGCGTTTTCCGGTGGTGAGCGGCAGGTCACGGGGGAGGGGAGGGACACAACATATAGCGTCATCGTCAGCTGGGAACACCGCTACATCTTGTGTTTCCGGGCCGCTGCGCGCCGGCGGGGCTGAATCAGATCCGGAACTTGGGGTTTTCGGATCCACGGTGAAGAAATGAGAAAACAGAATATGCGCAGCATATCCATATGCCACGCATCTGCATATGGCAGACATACGCATATGTTTACCATCTGCATATGGCAGACATACGCATATGTTTACCATCTGCATATGTAACACCTATACAAAACCATCCGGCAGGCATATACTGCACATATGCACTCATACATCATGCATGATCAGCCGGAGGAACATCCATGCGCACAGTATCGATATTTAAAAACGGCAATAACCGCGCCATCCGTCTGCCCCGGGACCTGGATT
>OKJA01000369.1_pt1 | contig 5107 bp, 6 predicted proteins | sample 1614601 | NCBI WGS metagenome assembly OKJA01 (sample SAMN04436954, study PRJEB24849) | human gut metagenome | biome: human gut; feature: NICU; material: stool | host: Homo sapiens | place: USA: Saint Louis, MO | collected 2010-01-06
CTATCCACCAGCGCGGCGGCGCAGAGCCGGGCGATAAAACAATGATGGATGCACTCGCCGCAGCGGCAGCGCGCGCACGCTCAGACGCGACCCTGCCATTATCCGAAGCGCTGGCAAACTGCGCGCAGGCGGCGATGGCCGGTGCGGAAGGGACATCCACGATGGTGGCCCGCTTCGGGCGCGCGAAAAACCTCGGCGAGCGGGCCATCGGCCACTGCGACCCCGGCGCGGTATCGATGGCGCTGATTCTGCAATTTATGGCCGAATTCCCCCATACCCGCTAACCCACCTGCCCGTTTAAAAAGGGTTCATGTCCGTACATGGGCCCTTTTGCGTTATAGCGAAAATCAGACGTAATTCATCATTGCAGCCGCTTTTCTGTATAATGCCCCGTGCCATAATAGATGTGGGGGGCTTGTTAACCCTGATGTTAAACAAGCCAGAACAGACGGTGTCATTGCGCACTTGACAGCGAAAATACAAACTTAATTAGCCATCATTATGATAATCAAACCAAAAATTCGTGGATTCATCTGTACAACGACCCATCCGACTGGCTGTAAAGTCAACGTGGAAAAACAGATCGAATATGTGAAGAAAAACGGGAAAATCGCTAACGGCCCTTCCCGCGTGCTGGTGATCGGTGCTTCCACCGGTTACGGCCTGGCTTCCAGAATTTCCGCCGCGTTTGGTAGCGGTGCCGCCACTATCGGCGTATTTTTCGAAAAACCGGGCATGGAAACCAAACCGGGTTCCGCGGGCTGGTATAACTCTGCCGCCTTCGATGAGGCCGCAAAACGCGAAGGTCTGTATTCCAAAAGCATCAACGGCGACGCGTTCTCCGATGAATGCCGCGACGCAGTCATCAAACTGATCAAAGAAGACCTGGGTCAGATTGATTTAGTGGTTTACTCACTGGCCTCTCCAGTGCGTAAAATGCCGAAAACCGGTGAAATCGTTCGTTCTGCGCTGAAGCCAATCGGCGAGGTTTATACCTCTAAAGCGATTGATACCAACAAAGATCAGATCATCACCGCCAGCATTGAGCCGGCCACCGAAGAAGAAGTTAAGAACACCGTTACCGTCATGGGCGGCGAAGACTGGGAACTGTGGATGGGCGCGCTGAGCGAAGCAGGCGTGCTGGCCGAAGGCGTGAAAACCGTGGCCTACTCCTACATCGGTACCGACCTGACCTGGCCAATCTACTGGCACGGCGCGCTGGGCAAAGCGAAAGAAGACCTCGACCGCGCGGCAGGTGAACTGCGTAACCAGCTGGCTCCGCTGCACGGCTCCGCGAACGTTGCCGTACTGAAATCCGTTATCACCCAGGCCTCTTCTGCTATTCCGGTGATGCCGCTGTACATCTCCATGGTCTTCAAGCTGATGAAAGAACAGGGGATTCACGAAGGTTGTATCGAGCAGATCAACCGTCTGATGACCACCAGCCTGTACGGCGATAAAGTGGCGCTTGATGACAATCAGCGTATCCGTATGGATGACTGGGAACTGCGTGACGATATTCAGCAGGCGTGCCGTGACCTGTGGCCGCTGATCACCACCGAAAACCTGACGCAAGAAACCGACTATGCAGGATACAAGCAGGAATTCCTGAACCTGTTCGGTTTTGCTCTCGACGGTGTGGATTACGATGCGGACGTGAACCCTGAAGTTGAATTCGACGTCATCACGCTGTAATGCGTTGAAGCCGGGTGTCGGTTACGCCTTACCCGGCCAACGAGATTTGTCGTCCCGATAAGCGTAGCGTCATCGGGCAAAGGGTTCGTGCGAAAGCATGAACCCTTTTTTATTCCGCCTGATAATGCGTGGGCTAATCGAAGCCAAAGCCTTCCGCGAACAGCACCTTCAACTTTTCCATTGCCTCCTGCTCATCGCTACCGCTACAGATGATCTCAAGCGATCCTCGGCCTTTGATCCCTGCCCCCAGAATGCTCATGATGCTTTTCCCTTTGATAACCTTGCCGTCATAGATCATCTCGATCCGCGATTGATACTGCGCGCAGGCTTTGGCCAAAACCCCCGCCGGACGGGCATGAATGCCGTGCTGATTGCTGATTTTCACCACTTCTTTCAACATAATTGCGTTCCTTACTTACCGCCCGTCGCTCGGGCAAATAGCCTGCACGAAGTTAAAATAGCCCTGGATCAACAGTTGCGCGACCATGGCGCCAGGATCGACAAACGTGCGCGAGCGCTCGCCATGAATAGCTGCACGCCCGTGCTTCGCCACCATGGTGGTTGTCTGCTGCACGCCCTGTTGTGCTTGCAGTAGCGCATTCCTCGCCGCGGTCAGCGGTTCCTCTCCGGCAAGCAGCGCCGCCAGCACGGGGGCCATGCCATCGAGGAAGGTTTTTTCGCCCGGCTGCGCTTTCCCGCGCTGCTGCACGCCGTCATACCAGGCCTGGAACAACACGCCGGCTTCCGTTAGCCCCAGCGTTTCCCGGCCTTTAAACGCCTTACCCGCCTGCATCAGCCCGGAAGCCATCAGCGTCCCCATGGTCGACGGCACCGCCGAGGCCATCGCCTTGCCCGCCATGTAGAAGAATCGCCCCAGGTCACGTTCTTCGCTCTGCTGCGCGTAGCGCGCCGCCGCCGCGAAACCGTCGCTCATCGTCAGCCCCAGATCCCCGTCGCCAACCACGCTATCCAGCTCGGTCAGGACCGATTTGTTGGCCTCCATGATGCGCGCCCACTCGGTAAAAAGCGGTCGCAGACTCTGCGTATCTAGCGTCATCCCCCCTCCTTAAGCCGGAAACTGGCGGAACATCGGGGTATCGGCCCCGGCGTTGAGCAGCGTTTTCAGCTCTTCATCCACCGGCATCAGGCTAATGGACATACCGGTCATCTCCATTGCCGTCGCAAATTCGCCAATCCAGACGCGGAAAACGCGCATCTGGCTCTCGGCCAGAATCTGATGTACATGGCGATACATCAGGTACAACTCTTCCAGCGGCGTGGCGCCAAGCCCATTGATCAACACGGCAACTTCATCGCCCTGCTGGCAAGGTGAGTCCGCCAGCAGCCAGGACATCATCTCTTCGGCAATCTGTTCGGCGCTGAGCTGCGGACCCCGGCGAATACCGCTTTCGCCGTGAATCCCCATGCCAATCTCCATTTCGTTGTCGCCAATATGGAAACCCGGTTTACCGATTCGCGGCACGATACACGGCGACAGCGCGACGCCAAGCGTGCGCACGCGGTCTCCTGCTTTCTGCGCAATGCGCTGGACGGTTTCAAGGTCATCCATTCTGGCCGCGGATGCCCCGGCGCATTTGTAGACAAAGAAGATCCCCGCGACCCCACGACGGGTAGTGGCTTCTGTACCGTCCGGCACCGCACCTGCCGAATCATCAGCCGCCACTACCGTCGCGGTTCGGATATCACTCTCCATGTCGGCCATTTCCGCCGCCATATCAAAATTGAAAATATCGCCGTTATAGTTACCGTACAGGTACAGCACGCCCGCGCCGCTATCGACCGCCTGCGTGACGGCGAGAATCTGCTCCGGCGAGGGTGACTGAAACACATCGCCAATGGCGCAGCCGTCCAGCATGCCCTGACCGACGTAGCCGAGGAATAGCGGCAGATGCCCGGAACCGCCACCGGTGACGATCCCCACTTTGCCGGGCACCGGCCGCGCCGTGGCAAGACAGTGAAGATCCTCATTAACACAGCGGAATTTATCGGGATGCGCCAGATAGATACCTTCCAGCATCTCCGGGATAAAGTTCTCCGCCTGATTCAGAAATTTTTTCATGCGCTCTCTCCATGAATATTCCGCCCTGAACGGGCGGGCGCTCAGTTAGCGGGAAAATTTAATCTGCGACGGATAGGCCCAGCGTTGCAGCTCTTCCGGGGCGAAGGATTCAGGCTCCTTACCGCCGTTAATCACCAGCGCGTGGTAGTAAATCTGCGCCATCTCTTCAAGGTAGGCAGACTTCAGCACCGCTTCATACGGGTCCTTGTCTACGCCGATAGCTCCATGCTTTTCCATCAGAATGGCATCAGCGCGTTTGATAGGTTCGATAACGCTGTTCGACAACGCAGGCGTGCCGGGCGGCCATAGGGCGCAACCGGAATGACGCCATCCTTCAGATTGAGGATCGCGCATTCGTACACCACCGCCGGGATCGGTTTATTCAGTACGGCAAACGACGTCGCATACAGCGAATGGGTGTGGGAAATCGCAAACACATCCGGGCGCGCCTTATAAATCTCGATATGCATCAGACATTCGCTGGTCGGACGCAAACCCGCTTCGCTTTCAATCACATTGGCTTCAACGTCCATTACCACGATATCGCGCGGCGTTAAATGCATTTTGTCGATGGTCGTGGGGGTTACCAGAATAAGTCCCGTCTCTTTATCTCGTACGCTGGAATTACCCGCTTTATGTTTACACAGTCCCCATTGCTGAGCGGTTCTGGCCATTTCGACAACGTGTTTTTTCTGAATTTCTAACATAATATTTATCCTGTATACGGTTATAGGGGCGAGCGATGTCGCGACAATGGTTGCCGGGAAATAACGTTGCAGTTTTTAGCTGCAACGGCGTTTAATGACTTATTACAGGTGATGGACGAATTCTTTTATCAATGCATATTCATCCTGGGCGCGGCGAATAACATTACCGCCATCATAAAATTCGAGAAATTCATTTAATTGCGCGAGCGCCTTGAGATGTTTCTGTGGATTATTAGTTGCCAGGACGATAATAATATCGGCCTGCATATAACCCGCGAAATCAATCTTAGAAGGCAGGCGTAATAACGCCATCCCCGTATCCAGTGCGCCATCATCGACGCCTGCGTGGGCGATAATCACGCCATCGGCCAGCATGATATAGGGCTGCTCGTCAGCGATTTTATTCAGCATAATTTGCAGATAGCGGGGTTCAATCACGCCGCTTTCCAACAGTGACGCAGCGGCCTGAGTAATGGCCTGCTGCCAGTCGCCGGGACACGAAGTGACAAACTGAACGTGTTCGCGCCGCAGCAAGTCGGTCAGCGACGGCGCTTGTGGTTCAATGTTGCCCACCGCGCTCGCGGCGCTTTTTTCATCGTAGATATAGCTGGCCAGCGCGCGCTGC
>OKJA01000437.1_pt1 | contig 3292 bp, 5 predicted proteins | sample 1614601 | NCBI WGS metagenome assembly OKJA01 (sample SAMN04436954, study PRJEB24849) | human gut metagenome | biome: human gut; feature: NICU; material: stool | host: Homo sapiens | place: USA: Saint Louis, MO | collected 2010-01-06
GACGGTTTGGGGCGTCATATCGGGAGCTGCGGACCACTTAATCGCAACTTCCCTAGTTGGGAAATACATGTCGCTTATTATAATTATTTTTGAGCCATTTTTTACTGCTGTCTGAAATAGTTTATATCCTGAATTATTTTTATATAATACTGCTTTTTCAGTGCTGATTTCCAGTTGAATAAGTTGGTTGATAATTTCTTTTGAGATGCCAACGTTTAACTCTTTAATTTCATCATATATTTCAAAAATAGTAACTTCTGGTTCACCTCCGAATTTATTGACTCGTTTAGCTCTCGCTGAAACTTCGGCCTGGACCCTCATTTCAGCGAAGTTATCTATTATTTCTTCATGGCCAGATAATAAAATATTAGAATTATTGGCTATTTCAATTTGCATTAGTGAGAAAAGATCTGCTGGGCGATATATTCTCCTGCTAACTAATGTGTCAAATATATCAAAGCTTACCGTGTCATATTTTTCTATATTCATTTTATTTTCTTTCATTTAATTTGTTTTCAATGTTGGATAGTTTATATACCATATTGCTATTAGTTAGGTTTGATAGGAGTGTGTTTAATAGCGTAGAGTTTTTGCTATCTCTCATCATATTGTTAATCATTAATCTATAATCAATCTCACATTCTTCTCTGTTAATCTCTGTGAAATTGCCGTACTTGAAATCGGTACTTTCTCTAAAATGATAGAATGCTAAAGGTTCTGGAAGAATCCAAAGATCATTTTGTGATAAATAATCAATTAAGAAGGGCCAAAAGAAAGATGGCGAAGAAAAGTTATGTTTATTTATAATATTAAATATTGAGTTCTTAACAAAAAAACATGATGAAATTGGAAGGCTATTCTTGTAATGAATTACATCAAAACTAAGCGGGCCAACTGCTAAGTAATGATTCCATGGGGATGTTGTGTTAATAATTATTCTATTTCTCTCCGCAACCTCTACCACTTTATTACTGTGGCATGCTATGGCATTGATTGACGGGTATTTAAGACGTGTCGCTGTAAGCGTACTTGAAATGCGAGATAGATACTCTGGAGCCCAGGTATCGTCATCATCTAAAAAACATATATATTCACAATCACTTTTTTTAATTATTTCTGATACATCTTGATTGAACGGTATTAGACTAAGGTTATATTTTTCCTGGATTGTGTTAATATACGAATACTCATCTTTAGAGAGATCCTGTTCAGCACCCATGCAATATATTGCTACTTTTACTTCCTTGAATGTTTGGTTATAAACAGAATGTAATGCTCTTAATAAAAAACGGAACCTACCTGGTTTATGTCGTACTATCGTTAATATCTTTTCCATTTGATTTGCTTATATATTAATTTTTTGCTTATATGTAAAATACTACGCTACCGCCCTTGGCTATCGCAACCAAATGGCGAAATTGAACAAGTTGTATATGTCCACATAGTAACAGTGGTAACCAATTGTTATCTTTTTATGTGTGCATTGCAACAAAAAAATGTGGGGGTAATGCTGCCAACTTACTGATTTAGTGTATGATGGTGTTTTTGAGGTGCTGCCGTGGCTTCCATCTCCATCAGTGGTCCCTCCTGCTCTGCTACTGAAGGCGTGGTGCGTAACGGTAAAAGTACTGCCGGACATCAGCGCTATCTCTGCTCTCACTGCCGTAAAACATGGCAGCTACAGTTCACTTACACCGCTTCTCAACCCGGTACGCATCAGAAAATCATTGATATGGCCATGAATGGCGTCGGATGTCGCGCCAGTGCACGCATTATGGGCGTTGGCCTCAACACGATTTTACGACACTTAAAAAACTCAGGCCGCAGTCGGTAAACTCACGCATACAACCGGGCAGTGACGTCATTGTTTGCGCGGAAATGGACGAACAGTGGGGTTACGTCGGCGCTAAATCACACCAGCGCTGGTTGTTTTACGCGTATGACAGGATACGGAGGACGGTTGTGGCGCACGTCTTCGGTGAACGCACTCTGGCCACACTGGAGTGCTGTCGGCCTTTGAGGTCGTGGTATGGATGACGGATGGCTGGCCGCTGTATGAATCACGCCTGAAGGGAAAGCTGCACGTTATCAGCAAGCGTTACACTCAGCGCATTGAGCGACATAACCTGAATCTGAGACAACATCTGGCAAGGCTGGGACGGAAGTCACTGTCGTTCTCAAAATCGGTGGAGCTGCATGACAAAGTCATCGGGCATTACCTGAAAGTGGACTATTCCCCGGCGGATACATTTGAAGCCATTGTAAACCCTGAACTGAAATACAGGATTGGTCGAAATATTACCAGTGAGGTCGTTGACGCATCTGATATCGGCGCAGCATTGATTTTTGACCGTGTATTATCTGATACGGAAATAAATTCAATTTACGAGTACTTCAAGGACTACTACGCCCGCCGTGGCATCAGCATTTAAGAGGTGATTCTATGGCATCTGGTGGCGGTGGCATATACGGAAGTGGTCACAGCCTTACCGGTGGCACCAACGCAAAAATATATCGGCACCTCTGCATCGTTCCCGATTGCATGTGCTGGTAAATTCTATCGATGTAGAAAAGACGCTCTAACCGCAACCACACAGACAGCTGCACAAATTCTCCCGGCAGATTTTTCCTCGGTTGGTTCTCGCTTCTCATAAGGCGGTTACGTTGTGCTGGATATCTCCCTGAAGCCAAAGCAGGGTAGTCAGGTTCTGATCCAGCACGGCGGCGGGACGGAGCTTGCCACGCTGAGAGGAAGGTCGCTGATTACCGAAGATGGAGAAGCGATCGAGGGCGAAGCCCTGGACGATGTTACTGTCATCGGCGTCGTGACGTTTACTATCTGCGATGTGCGCCAGGACAACTCGGTTGTTTAGTTGCAGTCAATTGATGGAAGATTTCGCATGGCAGGCGTCTTGGGGCATGAGTGGGGCATGAGAAATCGATAAAATTCTCCAAATATTGCAAACAACAAATTTTGGATGCTATCTCCAGCCATTAAAAATGGCGCTCCTGGACGATATTTGTCGATTTTTAAATTTACCGCGTCACGCAGTTAAAGTGGCGGGCGTACTCTTCAAGGCTGGTGATGCCAAGGCGCATCCATTTCGGGTGCGACCACTGGGGAAGCCCAATATAAATCATAGCGCGGCGAGGATCTCCTCGGTGCTGCGCACGTGCCAGGGAGAGTCGGCAGCCGCCGCCGGGTAATGACTGAAGAAGTGGTGGAGCGGTGCCGCAGAATGCTGGAGAACGGCGCTACCCGGCAGCAGGTGGCTGATGTGACAGGCGTGGA
>OKJA01000466.1_pt1 | contig 2524 bp, 2 predicted proteins | sample 1614601 | NCBI WGS metagenome assembly OKJA01 (sample SAMN04436954, study PRJEB24849) | human gut metagenome | biome: human gut; feature: NICU; material: stool | host: Homo sapiens | place: USA: Saint Louis, MO | collected 2010-01-06
ATAATTTTTTGTGATTTTAATCGTGGTTATTTTCTCATTTTACCTTATTTTTATGGCATCCCTTCACCCACAGAGGACGATGTCATGACGCAAAAATCGATTTATCGTCTCATTGCCCAGGGCGGCCTGGACGACTGGTATAATTTAGATCACCGCATCTCCAACGACTTCCCTCGTTAATTCTCCGCTGCTGTTCACTCTCTAAAAAAATTAATTCAGCACTGCGTTTAGTCGCTATTTGTTGCGCTTTTTATTTGTCGCCAAATAGCCAAACGCGGCACAGCATCCCCATGGAGAAAATAAATGAAACGTATCCCTGAGCCGTTCCGCATTAAAATGGTCGAAAACATTCGTATGACCACTTTTGACGATCGCGTCAAAGCGCTGGAAGAGGCGGGCTATAACCCGTTTTTGCTCAATAGCCAGGACGTGTATATCGACCTGCTGACCGACTCCGGCACCGGCGCGATGAGCGACCATCAGTGGGCCGGGCTGATGATGGGCGACGAAGCCTACGCCGGGTCGCGTAACTATCAGCCCACCAGGGGCGCGGCGCGGAGCAGATTCTGTTCCCGAGCCTGATTGCTCGCCGCAAGTCGGCGCATCCGGTGTTTATTTCCAACTTCCACTTCGATACCACCGCCGCGCACGTGGAGCTCAACGGCGCGAAAGCCATTAACGTGGTGACGCCGAAAGCCTTCGACACCACCTCGTGGTACGACTGGAAAGGCAACTTTGATATTGATTTGCTGAAAGCGACCATCGCCGAACACGGCGCGGAAAACGTGGCGGCGATTATTACCACCGTCACCTGTAACAGCTCCGGCGGCCAGCCGGTATCGCTGGCGAATATGCGCGAGGTGTATCAGATTGCGCGTCAGAATAATATTCCGGTGGTGATCGACTCCGCCCGCTTCTGCGAAAACGCCTGGTTTATTAAACAGCGCGAAGAGGGCTACGCCGATAAATCGGTGAAAGAGATTATTCTTGAGATGTACCAGTACGGCGATATGCTGACCATGTCCGCCAAGAAAGACCCGATGGTGAATATTGGCGGCCTGTGCTGCTTCCGCGATGACGAAGATCTCTTCAACGAAGTGCGCATCCGCTGCGTGCCGATGGAGGGTTTTGTCACCTACGGCGGCCTGGCGGGACGCGATATGGAGGCGCTGGCTATCGGCCTGGAAGAAGGAACCAACGAGGATTACCTCGCTTATCGCATCAATCAGGGGGAATACCTCGGCGAACGCCTGCGCGAAGGCGGCATTCCGATTCAGTATCCGACCGGCGGCCATGCGGTGTTCGTCGATGCTAAGCTGCTGCTGCCGCATATCCCACCGGAGCAGTTCCCGGCGCACGCGCTAAACAACGAGCTGTATCTGGAAGCGGGCATCCGCAGCGTGGAAATCGGCTCCCTGCTGCTGGGCCGCGATCCGCAAACCGGCAAACAGAAGGCGTCGCCGATGGAGCTACTGCGCCTGACCATTCCGCGCCGGGTTTATACCAACGATCACATGGACTATATCGCTGATGCGCTGATCGCCGTTAAGGCGCGCGCCGCCACGATTAAGGGTCTGACCTTTACCTATGAGCCGCCGGTACTGCGCCACTTCGTCGCCAGACTGAAACCGGTGAAATAAATAACGTCCTGGCGCTCTCGCAACGGGAGCGCCATTAATTTAAATCCATCTCTTTAAGCTCAATCATTCGGGTTGCGCCGGGTAGCCGTTTGCCCGCAGCCCGTTATTTACTATATAGCCACGTGAGGAATGCACCTTATGGCTACATTATCAGTCTCAAAAGCGGTCTCAACTAATACACCATCGCTGATTGGCGGAGCGATGATTATCGGCGGCACGATTATTGGCGCCGGCATGTTTTCTTTACCGGTGGTGATGTCCGGCGCGTGGTTTTTCTGGTCGCTGCTGGCGCTCATCTTTACCTGGTTTTGTATGCTGCACTCCGGGTTAATGATCCTCGAAGCGAACCTGAATTATCGCATTGGCTCCAGCTTCGATACCATTACCAAAGATTTGCTCGGTAAGGGCTGGAATCTGCTTAACGGCGTGTCGATCGCCTTTGTGCTTTATATTCTGACTTACGCCTATATCTCCGCCAGCGGCTCGATCCTGCACCATACGTTTAGCGAAATGTCGCTGAACGTCCCGGCAAGGGCGGCAGGTTTTGGTTTTGCCCTGCTGGTGGCGTTTATCGTCTGGATGAGTACCAAAGCGGTGAGCCGCATGACGGCCATTGTGCTCGGGGCGAAGGTTATTACTTTCTTTCTGACCTTTGGCAGCCTGTTGGGACACGTTCAGCCGACCACCCTGTTTAACGTTGCTGAAAAGAATGCCTCGTATCTGCCCTACCTGCTGATGACGCTGCCGTTCTGCCTCGCGTCCTTCGGCTATCACGGCAATGTGCCGAGCCTGATGAAGTACTACGGCAAAGATCCGCGCACAATCGTTAAGTGCCTGGTTTACGGTACGCTGCTGGCGCTGGGTCTGTACGTGGTGTGGCTGCT
>OKJA01000476.1_pt1 | contig 2246 bp, 3 predicted proteins | sample 1614601 | NCBI WGS metagenome assembly OKJA01 (sample SAMN04436954, study PRJEB24849) | human gut metagenome | biome: human gut; feature: NICU; material: stool | host: Homo sapiens | place: USA: Saint Louis, MO | collected 2010-01-06
ATGCGATCGGTTTCCCGGACATCAGCCAGCTCAACCAGCCGGCGACATTCCGGGGAGGGGGTGACAAAAAGTTGCGAGCTACCCTGAATTTCAGCGACAGGGGCGCGCCCTTCCAGTTTGTCCCGCATCGTCTGAATACGGTTTTTAAGGTCATGATGCATGAATGTACTCCCTGACCTCCCCGGCAAGATGCCGGGGAGCCTTCCTGTTATTTTTTCGGAATTTCAACGGTTTTCATGTCTGTGATATACACATTCACGAGCGTACAACCGTGCGTCATGCACCGGCGGAAGCGGTAGGCGCCGTGTGTTTCGGTTTCTGCAGCACCCCGCACGCCTTTATAATCAGCGGGTAATTTCGCCCACTCGGCCTTTGTCATTTCCCGGAACCCTTCCCCCGGATAGTTGACGATCGGTGGGCGCTTCGCCGCTTTCTTCGCGTTGCTGGCTTCCTCCGCTGTCGGGGCTTTGTAGTCCGTGATACGGTCGGGCGTGAGTTTCATCGTGCCGCTGTAGCCCAGAAAGCGATAACAGGGCGTTTCGACTGAACTCACCTCCCCCTGACTCCGGTTAACCCGGAGAATGGTTAACCATTCTCCCCGGCTCAGTACCTGCCCGCCTGGTTCAAATTCCTCTGTTCGGGTGACAACGCCACCGTTTTCATTAAGCATCGCGCGTTCGTAGGCCAGGCGGTTCTGGTAATGATTAACCCAGCGCTGTTGGTGGCTAATCGTGCGCTCATGACAGCGGATCGCAATATCCCGCGCCTGTTCAAAAGTAATAATCTCCTCAGACAGGGCAGAATGGAGAGACATCGAGCCCTCATACTGGCTTTTCTCTGCCGGGCGGGGGTATTTGTCGAGCGTGAAGCAGGCATAAATATGGTCATAATTACTGACCAGTAACGCCATTTTCAGATCGAGCGTCTGCGCACGCCACATCGTCATATACTCTTCAGACCGGGTAATGTGCTTTTGGGACTTGCGTAATTCCGCCTCGATTTTTTTGATACGGCGGTAACGCACATCCGGACGCTCCTTGTATTTCGCATGCTGCAGAGAGGCCTGCGCGCGCTGTTCCCAGTATTCGGCGCGCTCGAACAGCATCACCGCACGTTTCATGCCGTTCTCAATTTTCTGCGCATGCCGGCGCGCGCGGCGCTCGCTGTGGTGGCCTACCAGGATCGGCTGTCCCAGCGGGACAGCCGATGCCAGCGAATCAACATGCGCAAGCGCCTGCTCCGATTCAACCGCCCGCCGGTCACTGTAGTCACTGAACCGCCCGGCGCGCTGCTCCTGGCGATCAAACAGGGTGCTGTCCTCGTCCTCGATATCACCGGCGAGGGAAAGCAGGACATCCTCCCGCCCCGGCGTCCAGGCTGGCGCCACAAAGAGTTCCTGTTTGGGCGCCCAGCGAAAGCCTGCTTTGTTGATCAGGGAATACGTTTCTTCATCGAGTCGCAATGATGCGTAAAGTCGCAATTTATTATCATCGGGTGAATAAGTTGCCCGGTAAGTCTGGCTGACGGTATTTTCCGTCATGATCTGTGCGGTAGTCGGTGCCATTGTGTTTTCTCCTTCCTGCAGTTGCCGCCCCTCGCGGGGCGGCTCACCTCATCAGTTAAATGCGCGTTTCAGTTCCAGCGTGCGGAGTACCTGCCCGAGGGCGGTATTTTTCATCGCGGGGATGTGGACACCGCGCCCTTTGCGGTGACTTCTGGCGATATGACGCCCGAAAGCTCTGAGAGCGGGATCAATCTCAGGTGCGGTGATATCTGCGCGCAGAATGCGCGAATGACGACGGGGCTTTACAGCGCCTGCGGAAGGTGAAAAAATAGAAAAGATCATAAAGTTGACTCCTTATGGTAGTTAACGAAGCCGGAAAAACCGTTCGTGCGATTTTTACGGCGTGGGAGAAGCAGGGTTTACCCTGCTTTTTTCATATCTGCGGTTTGCTTCCCGCTTCTTCTTCCTCCTTCTTAAGCTGATCGGTAATGTCTTCCGGTTCGCCCAGAAACCAGCCTTTGACGGGTTCACAGCGTTCAATAAACGCTTTTATCGCCCGTTTTCCGGTCGTGGCCTGCACCCGGGTAAACATCGGCAGATTGCCGCTGGCATTGCTTCCCAGAAATGCGATCCGATACGTTCGCAATGAAGGATCCTGCATTTTTCTTTTTCCTGATTTTTAAAGAACATCACCCGTTGAGTTGCCGGGGCCGCGGTTTTGACTTTGTGCGGGGACCTGCTG
>OKJA01000558.1_pt1 | contig 1490 bp, 2 predicted proteins | sample 1614601 | NCBI WGS metagenome assembly OKJA01 (sample SAMN04436954, study PRJEB24849) | human gut metagenome | biome: human gut; feature: NICU; material: stool | host: Homo sapiens | place: USA: Saint Louis, MO | collected 2010-01-06
CGGCAGAGCTTTACGAGAAGATGCTCGATGCCCTGGATGATCAGGAACTGGCAAAGCTGGTTTCAGAACGCAGTAACCAGCGGCTGCTTGACGTGGATCTGGACACGTATCTATGACTTATACGGTCAAATTCAGGGAAGATGCGCCGAAGGAATGGCAAAAGCTGGATAAGGCCATTCAGCAACAGTTTGCGAAGAAGCTGAAGAAGTGCTGTGACGAACCACATATCCCCTCAGCAAAGCTGAGAGGGATAAAGGACTGCTATAAAATTAAACTTCGCGCGTCAGGCTTTCGTCTGGTCTATCAGGTAATTGTAGTGGTCAACTAAAACTGGCCACGGTTTTAGAGTTTTTCCAGTATCGGTTTTCCGATTCGTTTGGAGGTAATCCACCGTTATAGTCATGCGGCCTTAGCGAGCTGTAATACCCGACGATATAGTTTGTGATCGCATGAGATGCTTCGCTAAAGTTTATATAGCCTGTCACTGGCACCCACTCGTTTTTCAGACTTCTGAAGAAGCGTTCCATCGGGCTGTTATCCCAGCAGTTTCCACGTCGGCTCATACTTTGCCTGATCCGGTAACGCCACAATAACTGCCGGAACTGCCTGCTTGTGTAGTGGCTACCCTGGTCACTGTGGAACATCACTCCCGCTGGTTTACCTCGGGTTTCCCACGCCATTTCCAGCGCTTTGATGGTTAGCTTGCTGTCCGGTGAGAATGACATTGCCCAGCCTACCGGTTTCCTGGCGAACAAATCGAGAACGACGGCGAGGTAAGCCCAGCGCCTGCCTGTCCAGATATACGTCACATCGCCGCACCATACCTGATTAGGCTCTGTCACTGCGAACTGTCGCTCAAGGTGATTTGGGATAGCGATGTGTTGATGGCCACCACGTTTATACCGGTGGGTGGGTTGCTGACAACTCACCAGTCCCAGTTCTTTCATGAGCCTGCCGGCAAGCCAGCGTCCCATTCTGAAGCCTCTCAGGGTTGCCATGATGGCGATACTTCTCGCGCCAGCAGAGCCATGGCTAATGTTATGCAGCTCCAGAACCTGACTACGTAATACAGCCCGCTTGCCGTCTGGCTTTTCGGGGCTTTTCACCCAGTATTTGTAGCTGCTGCGATGAACCCCGAACACGTGGCAGAGTGTGACCACAGGATACTGCGCTCTGAGTTTCTCGATTAACGAGAACTGTTCAGGGAGTCTGACATCAAGAGCGCGGTAGCCTTTTTTAATATGTCGTTTTCCATTTCAATGCGTTGTAGCTTTTTCTTTAACTCACGTATTTCAATCTGTTCCGGGGTTATAGGAGAGGCTTTAGGTATTTTGCCCTGTCGTTCATCCCGTAACTGCTTTACCCATCGCGTCATGGTAGAAAGCCCCACGTCCATAGCACTGGCCGCAGCTGCAACGGTGTAGTTTTGATCAAGGACCAGTTGAGCGGATTCGCGTTTAAACTCTGCGCTGAAATTTCTTTTTTTCATT
>OKJA01000627.1_pt1 | contig 1257 bp, 1 predicted proteins | sample 1614601 | NCBI WGS metagenome assembly OKJA01 (sample SAMN04436954, study PRJEB24849) | human gut metagenome | biome: human gut; feature: NICU; material: stool | host: Homo sapiens | place: USA: Saint Louis, MO | collected 2010-01-06
GACAGCAGGGCAACAAAATACGGTTTAAAATAAGCTTTTATTTAAACAGCGCGATTTTTTCTATTAATACATGGGTGACCGCGTTATTCGCCGGAATTAAAAATTTGCGTACGCTGTCGTTCACTTTGCCTTTTTCAAAGGTGGTTTTACAGCGATCGACCCACTGGACATTCATTTCAGTGCCGACGTTCACCTTGTTAATGCCTTCAGTGACGGCCTGGCGCATATCTTCATCGCTGACGCCGGTACCGCCGTGCAGCACTAACGGCACGCCGGTCGCGGCGCTAATCTCTTTTAGCCGCTGGTGCTGGATTTGCGCCTTACCGGTATACAGGCCGTGCACCGTGCCCACGGAGACCGCCAGCAAGCAGATATCCTCCGCGGCCACGGCTTTGCCGTCTTCCGATCCGCCGATCGCCCCCAGTTCGCCTTCTACCGTGATATTCCGCGGGCGCGCCATCTCCACCACGATGCGGGTATTGCCGATATTCTCTTCCAAATCCAGATGGGAGCCGTCGTACATCACTGATGTAAATCCGGCATCCATGGCCGTTTCGATGGCGCTAATATCAGAGCAGTGATCCAGATGCAGGCAGGTCGGCACGTTTTCACTTTCCGCTAATGAACGAACCGCATCCACCAGTAACCGGTAGCCAAGATATTCCGCCGTCCCGGTAGAGATTTGAATCATTAACGGGCTATGGCTTTGTTGCGCCGCTTTAAAAAATGCTGGCAGCATTTCAATACAGTGCAAATTAAATGAGCCAATGGCCTTAAAATTTCTTTCCTGCGCAATTTTCAGAATAGCGTTGAAGTTATACAGACTCATGAACATTTTCCCCTTTCGGCTTCGCTGATTTACCGTTTACGAACCATGCCAGTGCGGCAACAAAAACAATGAACAGGGCGACAAATAGCCAGTTATTCTGGAAAGCGTGGCCTAATACCAGACCGGAACTAATGACGTCCGAATCGCTGAAGGTGACGCCGGTAAAACCGTAGCTTTCCAGCATCGGTACCAAAATGGCGGGCAGGAAGGTGATAAACAGGCCGTGAATGACGCCGCCAATCATCGCCCCGCGGCGGCCGCCCAGCGCGTTGCCGAAGACACCCGCCGTCCCCCCGGCAAAGAAGTTGGTTAACAGGCCGGGCAGGATCATCGCCAGGCCAAACATGGGAAACACCAGCATGCCGATGATGGAGCCGACGGTGGTCGCCAGGAAGCCGACGATCACCGCGTTAGGCGCATAGGGAAAC
>OKJA01000720.1_pt1 | contig 1038 bp, 2 predicted proteins | sample 1614601 | NCBI WGS metagenome assembly OKJA01 (sample SAMN04436954, study PRJEB24849) | human gut metagenome | biome: human gut; feature: NICU; material: stool | host: Homo sapiens | place: USA: Saint Louis, MO | collected 2010-01-06
CCATAGTGTTGCTCCAGCAGGTGTGTAAGTAGCGTTTGCCAGACAAGCACAGGTGGCAGGCATGGCTTCGCCACCCGCTGATTTGCAGGAAGAGTTTTCATATAGTTTCTCGTTGGAAAATGAAATTAACGTTGAGTGGGATAAATCGCTATATAAACGTAGCCGTGCGAACCGAGGGTATCCGCTTCACAGGTCAGTTCGTTGTGGTACAGCGTTACACAATGTGCATGGCGGGGGTTAAGCTCACCAGAAAGCAGCATCAGCTCCATCTGTTCAATAAAGTGCGGAAATGCGGTATTCAGTTGGTTGCACGCTTCCTCATTGAAAGCACCAGTTATCCCGGCACGGTCAGCTAAATAATGTAGCCAGTTGCCTTCCTGTACCAGCCTTGCGCTAAAGCGAGGTATTGCCTCGCACAGAAGCCCCCATTCAGGGTTATCGTGTTTTTCCATAAAGATTCCTGTTCAGTGCAGATAAATATGTGGGGTTGAAGCTACAGCCAGCCCATCTCAGCAAAAGACAACGTATCGCCATCACCGATAATGAAATGATCCAGTACCCGTACTTCTACCAGATTCAGGGCATTTACGATCCGGTCAGTTATAGTGCGGTCTGCTTTGCTGGCATCTGTAACGCCTGACGGATGGTTATGGGCGAGGATCACCGCAGCCGCGTTGTGGCGCAGTGCCGATTTAACAACCTCGCGAGGATGTACTTCGGTATTGTTAATCGTGCCGAGGAACAGCGTTTCATGCTCCAGCAGACGGTTCTGGTTATCGAGATACAGCGCCATAAATATTTCCCGTTCCTGTCGGGCAAGACGTAGTTGCAGCCAATTTCTAGTGAAGCCGGTGGCAATAAACTGCTCGCCAGGTTGACGCTGGTATTTCTCCAGCAGACGCATTGCGCGGCGTATAATACGCTGTTCATTTATCGGGAAGGCAGAGGTTAAATTAAACTCAGACATGACTACTCCTTTGAAAACAAAACACCACGACAAATGAAGTGGGATAAGCAAAGGGATTTACATCAACTGAG